>Ga0209707_1000286_pt1 | contig 32282 bp, 32 predicted proteins | sample EN4Hudsemesocosm_FD_184630 | JGI IMG/M metagenome (GOLD analysis project Ga0209707, IMG submission 184630) | Methane-oxidizing microbial communities from mesocosms in the Hudson Canyon - EN4B Hudson Canyon (SPAdes) (version 2) | ecosystem: Environmental > Aquatic > Marine > Cold seeps | place... | reverse complement strand
CAGCCTTAACAGTCAAGGAAAAGGCTTGCAATTTAGCCGAATCAGTACCGTCACTTACTGAAATAACAATATTGTTTGTGATACTTGCACTTGATGGTTTACCTGTTATAACACCTGTCTTAGTATTAAAACTTGTCCAGCTGGGTTTATTACTAACACTGAAAGTCAGTGTGTCATTCGCATCTGTGTCGCTAGCCACTGGAATAAACGTATAATTGCCATCGGCTTCAATTGATGTCACAGGGTTACCACTAATCACAGGTTTAGAGTTTAATGGCGGTGGAGGTGGTGGTGCTTTATTTTCTATTTTTACTGTACGCACTGCTTTACCAGTATGTCTAGCACGATCTTTTACCCTATATCTCAGTGTATAAATACCAGCTACCTGGGTATTAACTGTGCCCTTGACAGTGATGCTAGAAGTTAAGTTGCCATCCACATTATCAATTGCTGTTGCGCCTAGGTCAGTAAAAACAGTTCCCACTTGTTGAGTGATCGTATGACTTCCATTTAAGGTAATAACAGGTGCTTGTGCGGCCTTAACAGTCAATGAAAAGGAAGGTAATTTAACAGAGTCAGTGCCATCATTCACTGAAATAATGATATTATTTGTGATGCTTGCCCGTCTTGGCCTACCCCTTAATTTACCCGTTTTAGAGCTAAACCTGGCCCAGCGAGGTTTGTTTTTTATTCTGAAAGTAAGCCTGTCTTGTGTATCAGCATCACTAGCTATAGGGATAAACTTGAATCGTCCACCTACTTCAATAATAGATGCCGGATTACCGCTAATGACAGGTTTAGAATTTGAAGGAGTCCCAGTCCCACCATTACTACCTGGGGTGACATTTCCAATTAAAGTCCATGCTGAACTCCAATATATCGATGCACCAGGGGCATAAGCAGACTGCTGACACCAACCTGAATATGGCCAAGGTTTACATTGATAAATTTTGCCATTATTTTGAACGTTATCTCCTGCTTTATATTTAATTCCTTTAGCATAATCTGGGATCGCTTGCGTACCAGCATGGGTATTAATAGACAGTATTAGAAGTACAATTCCTAATACTGTTTTAATATAAGGTATCGGTTTATTTTTCATTATTTTACCTTTTTTAAAAGTAGCAAATACTCCGTCACTAAACAAATTAAATAGTTTAATAACACAAGTTGTCAATGTGCACTTTTAATAGATAAAAACTAATTCCTACGCGAAATAATATTCAAATAACAATTTAAAAAATGCATTTGAGCCAAGCTTAATTACTTTTTTTAATAAAAAATGTCTATTTAATCTCAATTTATTTAACTAAAACTGGATTGTTCATGTTAAATAGTTATTCAGTTCTCAGTTTAAGATATAAACTACTTTTCAAATATTAAGGACTACAAGAAATATAAAAAATAAATTTTAAATTGATATGTTTTTGTTTGAAGATAATTTATAAAATTAATTCTATTTGATTACCCATTAAGCTTCAGCCATTTAAACTACATTCTGATCACGTCATACCAACAGGGATCGCTGGTATCCAGAACACAGGAATGTGCTCCAGTCATTTTACGATGATCATTGTAAACATCCTTGTCACTGGATCTCGGCATCCATGCCAAGATGACGGTTTTAGACAGGGTAGCGAGCGATAACATAAATAAATTTACCTTTGTTACTTTAGAAGGTAACTCTATGCTTACATATGGTTATGTATAAATTGGTTTACGGGTTGACCTTGGTAAATTCAGTTAACAATAAAATGGAGCATTTAAAAAGTTTATTTGAACTGTTCAGCCTATCTAACAAAATAAAAGAGTTGTTTATTTCAATTGACCAAAAAACGATTTTAACCCCTTCCCTATAGTAAAAAATATAACTTGGCTATGACTCAAACTCAAGTTGAATCAAGATGAGAGTCTAGAATGCTGTAGAGCGGACTTCAGTCCGCTATCATTTAACATCACGGCCTTTATGGCGGACTAAAGTCCGCTCTACAATAGGCAATCTGTGGTTAGTTCATAGCCAGACTAATTTAATCTTTACTTGGTTCTTCAAACTGAATATTTTCCGCTCCATTTAAAACCATAAAATGCTTGCCTCTGGATCTTGAAATCAAGGTAACGCCTGATTGTCTAGCCATGTCTAAGCCCATTTGAGTTGCACCAGAACGAGATAATAAAATGGGGATTCCCATCTGAGAGACTTTAATAACCATTTCAGAGGTTAATCGACCCGTAGTATAAAAAATCTTATCTTCGCCAGAGATATTATTTAACCACATATAGCCTGCAATTGAATCTACAGCATTATGTCTACCTACATCTTCAACAAAAAAGTCAATTTGGCTACCTGTACATAATGCACATCCGTGTACCGCCCCTGCCTTTTTGTATACTTCGTTGTGGTGTTTTAATGAATCAAGCAAATCATAAAGTACTGACTGTTTAATAGATAACTCTGGTACTTTAATATTCTTTAATTTATCCATTAATCGGCCAAAAACAGTCCCCTGACCACAGCCAGTGGTGACTGTTCTTTGTTGCATTTGTTTTGAGAAATCAGATGTTTGATTGTTGGTAACTACTGCAACAGCCTCGGTCTCCCAGTCAACCTGAACGACTTTAATTTCTTCAATTTTTTCAAAAAAACCCTGGTTTTTTAAATAACCTAGCGTTAATAATTCAGGGTGTGTTCCCATGGTCATTAAGGTGACAATTTCCTGTTTATCAACATACAGCGTCAATGCCCTTTCACCAACCAACTGAATTAACCTTTCATTACCTAATTCATCCACAGCTTTTGCTGATTTAGAAAAAGCTAAACCTGCATCTGTCATTTCAGGTTTAATCAATTCATTCATCCTTATTTTTCTCCAACGATTCTAATTCAGATAAAGTATTTATATTTAAAAACACTTCAGCACTTTGCGTAAAATCAACTTTAAATAAACGATGTTGCTCTAACCATAAATCAATTTTACGATCTCCCTGTTCTAAATATCGTTTCAAACTGGTTTGCAAAGATGTTTTTAAGGCTAAAAAAACTGGATGTATCCGAGTCCCATCAAAAGCGACTGCAATATCGATATCTTTTTCAGTAACAGCATTCAATAGTTTATTTAAATGCTCAGCTTTAATTAAAGGAGAATCACAAGGCATTACACATAATATATCGGTATCAGCATGAGACATTGCTGATAAAACCCCTGCAAGTGGTCCATCAAAAGTATCTGTTTGGTCAGATATTACCGGACAGCCAAAGTGTTGATATTCAGAAATATTTCGGTTAGCATTAATAAATACAGTTGAAGCGACTTGATTCATCGCATCAACTGCATAACTGACCATAGGTCTGTTATGATATTCAATTAAGCCTTTATCCTGTTTATTCATTCGTCGTGCTAAGCCACCCGCTAATACAACACCAGTGACTTTGTTTTGCTCATTCATAATGCTAAGCTTTAATTTTTTATTAAAAAAATGTTAATTAGATTTCTCTGTATTGCAATTTTACTCTTTATTTCAGCTTGTGCCTCACAATCACAACAAATGGACAGTAAAATCATTCATTATTACCAGGCTGAAACGCAAAAGCCTTATGACGATGTATTAGCTGAATTAGAAATTGCAATTGCTGAGCATAATTTTCGAATTACTGGTCACAGTAGAGTTGGTAAGGTGATTAGAGATAGGGGCACAAAAGGTTTTCCAAATTATGATACCGTACAGTTTTGTAATTTAACCCATGCTAAAACTTTATTACAATTATCTCCTCATGCAATCAGCTATATGCCATGTAATATTGTAACCTATGCCTTTGAAGGCAAAACAATAATCAAAACTCATTTGTTAGCAACTGACACCAACAATAACAAACTAAATTTATTTGCTAAAAAAATGAACAAAACCCTTAAACTAATTGTCGATTTTGCAGCAGAAGAATAAACTTTTGGCAAACAATTTAACATTGGCACTCTATTTTATAGAGACTATTTTACTTTCTTTTTTGGATCAAATTAATACATGAATAAAAAACTTATTTTATCAATCAGCTTGTCATTTATTATCACAGGGTGTGCAACGACATCTGAAGAGATGACTAAAACAACAGAATCAATTGGAAGTACTGAAGCTATAAAGGTTAGGATTAATGATTTTCCTACTCGCGACAGAGTTGAATATGTTTTTAATTGTATTGCAAAACACGGAGGTTTAAACGGCAGTAAAGCATATATAAACCAATATGCTTGTGGCTGCAAAATAGATAAAATTGCAGAACAAATGAGCTTTGAAGAATATGAGGGTGCAAAAACCTTTTCATATTTAAAGAAAACACCAGGTGAAAATGGTGCCGTTTTTCGTGATCCTCAACAATCTAAGGATTTAAGAACTCGACTGAAAGAAGCCGATCAGTATGCTGAGTCACAATGTTTTGTAATGTAATTTCCTAAGCCTTGAATACAAAAAAGGGTTTATATTATTTTTAATATAAACCCTTTAAAGTGCAAGGTGTTATTAGCACCTCGCTTTAATTAATATAATTCAACTATTAATTAAATTCGTCGTATCTAACTTTAATAGCTTTAAAAACTTCAAAAGACTTGACCATTAATTCTTCTACTTCAGCTTTGTCTTTACCTTTTTTATAGGCTCTACGTGCTTTACCTAGTTTACCTAGTGCTTTTTCACGAAGCATATAAGTTGTAGTACTTTCAATAGTTTTAGCTCTTTGTTTTACAGATTTGAACAGCGCCATCATATCTACTTTTTCCATTTCACCAGCACGAACTTCTTTTAGTGCTTGTGCAGCCAATTCAATAGTTTCATTGATTGCTATAACGGTAGCTTCTGGAGAAGCATTTTCAATTTTACCTGCTGGTTTTGCCATTGCAGATGGTACTGAAGCAAGCATTGCAATGCTTACAAATAAAGCTAATGTTAGTTTTTTTAAAACCATAGTAAATATTTCCTCGTTAAATGATTATTATCTAAAGATGCATATTGTAAAGCGTACGCATGAACAGAATATTAACACAAAGCAGAAAAAAAATATAAAAATTAATAGCTTATATTAAATGTGGTAATTAAGGCTTTACAGTATAAGTGCTTGAATATTGAGAACCTTTCGAGCAAACTGAACGACTTATTGGTGATTCACATGAAATATCAGTAAATTCGGCCTTTAGAACACCTTGTTTTTTTGGAACAAAATAAAATCTAAAATTTGGATCAGCACTGATTGCAATATCAATTTTTGCTGTCAGCACAGGCTTATCATCAAAAGTAACCTTTAAATGATTAACAAAATGTGATTTTTTAACAAAACGTGTCATCTGATCCATCTGCATCCCCGTTATATTAGGGTGACTAATGAGTAACTGAGTTAACGCAGGTTCTCCTGTTTTGATGTTCTTATCTAAGCGGAACTTTAGTTTTCCCAGCCTTTTCATTGCTGAATCTAAATCTGCCCCAATGGGTGCAGAACATCCACCACTCGCTTTAACAAACTTTTTGGTCATGTAAAGCTGACCATCATTCATTTCAGCGATGGCCCTAACATAACTATAAGAATTGATACGGACTCGCATTGCTAAATCCGCTTTTCCGGTTTCAGGAGTAAATTCAAATTCACCAACAAAGGGAAATGGATTTTTATCAATCAAAACAATAATCTTTTTAATATATCTATCTTTAGTCTGCTTGAGTTTACTAATAATCTTAATAGGAACTAATGCAGGATCTTCGGCTCTGTAGGGTGCCTCAATCTCAATAATATCATTAGACTCTTTTATTGTTTTATCAGCAAAATACTGTTTTTTTAATAGATGATTCCATTGTGTTTCATCTTTTGCAGCATTGACCAATGCAGGTGTAAGCAGTAACAGCATAAAGCAGACTTTAAATATTTTATAATGCATTTTTTTCTCAATAGTTAATTTCATTTTCTTACTCTTCCCATTCCAACTCTGCAAAAGCCGTTGTCACATTTCTTTTATGAAACTGATCAAATAATTTCCACTTGTTTTTTTCCGAATAGCCAACTGTTTTAATAGCTTCTTCAATAAATAGACCTTTTTTGATCATTTGACGAATTTCAGTCAATAAAAGTTGTAGGTAAAACTTTTCGGCTTGCATACTTTTCGGCCAATCTGTTACCACAGGACCATGCCCTGGAATAACAAATTGGTAATTCAGTTTTTCCATGCGTTTAAGTTCTTTCAACCAGCCTTTAAGACTGCCATCAATTACTGGTAAATGTTCAATAAATAATAGATCTGACATCCATAAAGTATTTGTTTTTTGGTCAAATACAGTTAAATCATTATCAGTATGGGCGGTAGGATGAGCCGTTAAGGTTAATTTTCGTCCCCCTAAGTTAATAGACATATGTCTTTTAACGGATTTATCAGGAGGAATGATATGTTTAGGCTTTAGTTTAATATCTAATTGCTCATTAGCTTTATCAATATAGTAAGAGCCTCTTGTTGCCATCGCTCTGGCTAATTTATTGTGGCCAATAAATGTAACTCCTGGCTGTTTAAAAGCGATATTTCCATAAATATGATCTGGGTGAACATGGGTGTTTATGACATAGCAAACGGGTTTTGATGTAGTCTTTTCTATCGCTTTTTTTAAGGCATACCCCTGCTCAGGATTACCCCCCGTATCGATGACGGCAACACAGGAATCACCCACAATAAAGCCAATATTTGCAATAGCCCCATGATTTACTTTATTAGGAAATTCATGTTGACCAAAATGAACATAAATACCCGATGATACTTCAGTTACATTTAGGGCATTAACCAGTTGAGCAAATAAAGCAAAAAATAAAATTAATATTATTTTCAAAACAACTCCTATTGAGATTGGCATAAATTAATAAATGCCCTGGAAACTCTAGATTGAATAATTTGTTTGGGGGCAATAATATTTAAATGCCAAATTAAGCCATGTGGTGGATTAATTCTTCGAGCAACCAGACCTTCCCTTTCATTTCGTAAGGCTTCAGAAGAGGTAAAACCAATACCTAAACCAGCTCTTACAGATTCTTTAACCCCAGATACTCCAGTCACTTCAATATTAACAGGTGCAATAATGGCCGCTTCAAGCAAAGCTTTTTCAACCGCATTTCTAGCACCAGACCCAGGCTCTCGCCATATAACCTGATGTTTGGTAAATACATCCAGAGGCACACTTTCAGGATATTTAATTGCTAATTCATGATCTTCAGGTAATACCAAAACAATTTCGTCATTCTGCCAGGGAATAACCTCATAATTTGCCGGTAAGTCTTTTTCATCTACAGGCCCCTCAATAAACCCTAAGTCGTAATCCAGGATATTTTCAATAATTTTAGTTGTATCACCCGTTTCCATAAATACCTGGACGCCAGGATGTTCAGTTTGTAACTTTACAACTAATTGAGGGAGGTAATAACTGGCTATCGTCATACTTGAAACGATCCGCAATTGCCCTGCATTAACTTGTTTTAATCTACGGACATACTCAATCGCTTGCTTAAAATTTTTATCAACTCTATTTGCACATTCAAGCAACCCTTCTCCGGCAGGCGTTAATTCTAGCTGGTGGCCTTTTCTAAGGTATAAGGGTTCACCAACAAAGTCTTGTAATAACTTCAGTTGCCCTGATACAGCAGGTTGCCCCAAGTTCAGAAAATCTGCAGTTTTAGTTATACTCTTCAAACGAGCAACAACAGCGAATGTAAGTAAGTGATTTGGGTTCAAAATTATGTCCAGCTTGTTGCTAATGTAATATGATTTTTTTATAAATAATAACAAACATTAGTCAAAATTTATTATTATCAGCAAAAATGATAGTATAACTATTAAATGATGACTTGATAACATTAGCTTAGTTACGGTAAAGTTCGGCATGATTTTGATGGCTCTATGCTTAGCTTACAAGCAAAATTCCAACGGGTATTATCAATTATGACAATATCTAACTTGAATAACTTGAGGAAATACATGTGGCAGTAATAAAAATATCACCAGACCAGATTAAAAGAAAAAAACGTAGTGGACCTAAAGGCCATGCAGTTGATCTTGCTGCTTTAGAAGAAGTAAGGTCTCTTTTAGGTGATGAATCACGCCAAAGGGATTTGTTGATCGAACACTTGCATAAAATTCAAGATCAATATCAGCATATTTCCTCAAAGCATCTTGTGGCTTTAGCTCATGAGATGAATCTATCCCCAGCCGAAGTTTTTGAAGTCGCGTCCTTCTACCATCATTTTGATGTTGTTAAAGAAGGCCAAACACCTCCTCCCGCATTAACCGTACGTGTTTGTGAATCAGTTTCTTGTGAAATGGCTGGAGCACATCCATTGATTGATGCCTTAGAAAATGGTTTAAGTGATCAGGTTAGGGTTCAAAAAGTACCCTGCGTTGGTCGCTGTCAACATGCACCTGTTGCTGTTGTAGGCCAAAAGCCTATTCATCAGGCGACTGCTGAAACAGTGACTGCTGCTGTAGAAAACAATGAAATTAAAGATTCCATGACTGATTATATTAGTATGGAAGACTATATTGCAGAGGGCGGCTATCAAACCTTAAAGAAAGTACTTGAAGGAAAAATGAGTACTGAATCCATTATGAAAAAAATGGAAGACTCTGGCCTTCGAGGCTTAGGTGGCGCTGGTTTCCCTGCGGGCAGAAAATGGCGTATTGTTAATAGTTTTTCAGCTCCAAGAATGATGGCTGTTAATATTGACGAAGGTGAACCCGGTACCTTTAAAGACAGACATTATTTAGAACAAGATCCTCATAGGTTTCTTGAAGGCATGATGATTGCTGCTTTAACCGTAGGGTGTGAAGCCATTTATGTGTATTTACGTGATGAATATGCAGGTTGTCGAGAAGCATTGACTAAAGAAATTGCTAATTTTCAGAATAATCCCCCCTCCTCTATTTATAAGATGCCACCGATTTATTTACGTCGTGGTGCAGGTGCTTATATATGTGGTGAAGAGTCGGCTATGGTTGAGTCGATTGAAGGTAAACGTGGTATGCCTAGATTAAGACCTCCATTTCTGGCTGAAGTGGGCTTATTTGGCAGACCAACGCTAGAACACAATATGGAATCAGTGTATTGGGTTAGAGATATTGTTGAAAAAGGCCCTGAATGGTTTTCTTCACATGGTCGCAATGAGCGCAAAGGTTTACGTTCTTTTTCTATTTCAGGGCGTGTTAATAAACCAGGTGTTCATCTTGCACCAGCGGGTATCACCATGCGTGAATTGATTGAAGAATATTGTGGCGGCATGCAAGACGGTCACGAATTCTACGGTTATTTTCCTGGCGGTGCTTCTGGCGGTATGCTGCCAGAATCCATGGCTGATATTCCAATGGATTTTGATACCTTAAATCAATATGGCTGCTTTATTGGTTCTGCTGCTGTGATTGTATTTTCCAATCAGGATAGCGCTAAACAACTGGCTTTAAATGCCATGAAGTTTTTTGAAGAAGAGTCCTGTGGCCAATGTACGCCATGTAGAGTGGGTACTGCAAAAGCAGCAACCTTAATGGAAAAAGGCGAATGGAATACAGAGTTACTGGAAGAGCTTGCTTCGGTAATGGTTGATGCTTCCATCTGTGGTTTAGGTCAGGCGGCACCCAACCCGATGCGCTGTGTTATTAAATACTTTCCAGACGAATTGAAATAAGGAGATTAAACCATGGCTGCAAATCAAGAAACTATGAATAAAGCAACTATTGACTTCACAATGGATGGTGAACAAGTCTCGGCACTGGAAGGCGAAACACTGATACAAACGGCTCAGCGTTTAGGCAAAGAAATCCCTCACCTTTGTTATAAAGAAGGCTTACGTTCTGATGGTAACTGTCGTGCCTGTGTGGTTGAAATTGAAGGCGAACGTACGCTAGCGCCTTCTTGCTGCCGTATGGCAACAGATGGCATGAAGGTGCAAACAGCCAGTGAACGGGCGACAAAATCACAAAAAATGGTATTGGAGTTATTAAAATCCGATATGCCAAAACAAGCTGAATCACCTTATAAACTGGATTCTGAATTAGATCAATGGGTTAAAAAACTGCAAGTCGGTGAGCCGCGCTTTGAAGCTCGTCACCAGCCCGAAGCCGATTTATCCCATCCTGCTATCGCAGTTAATATGGATGCTTGTATTCAATGTACCCGTTGTTTACGTGCCTGCCGCGAAGAACAAATGAATGATGTAATCGGTTACGCCAACCGTGGTTCACATTCAGAAATCGTATTTGATATTGCCGACCCTATGGCGGCAAGTAGTTGTGTAGCCTGTGGCGAGTGCGTACAAGCCTGCCCTACTGGTGCTTTGATGCCTGCCAACAATGTAGGTTTGGAAGTCGCTGATAAAACAGTTGATTCGACCTGCCCTTATTGTGGTGTTGGTTGTTTAATCAAATACCATGTAAAAGACGATAAGATTTTATATACAGAAGGACGTGATGGCGATACCAACCACTTCCGTCTTTGTGTTAAAGGCCGTTATGGTTTTAACTATATTCACAACCCTTTACGTTTAACCAAACCATTAATCAGACGTGAAGGTGTGGCTAAAACCACAGAACTGTTAGATCCAAATGATCTGGATAGCGTATTCCGTGAAGCAAGCTGGGAAGAAGCGCTTGATTTTGCCGCGGGTGGTTTGAAAAAAATCCGTGATACCCAAGGTAAAAAAGCCCTTGCCGGTTTGGGTTCTGCTAAAGGCAGTAATGAAGAAGCTTATTTATTCCAGAAACTGATTCGTACCGGTTTTGGTTCAAATAATGTCGATCACTGTACACGTCTTTGCCATGCCTCTTCGGTTGTCGCTCTACTTGAATGTTTAGGTTCTGGTGCAGTATCCAACCCGGTTGAAGATGTTAAAAAAGCTGAAGTTATTATTATTATCGGTTCCAACCCAACAGTAAACCACCCTGTTGGCGCTACATTTATGAAAAATGCAGCGAAAAATGGGACTAAAATCATTTTAATGGATCCAAATCGTACTGCGATTGCTAAATACGCATCACACGTCTTACAGTTCCGTCCCGATACTGATGTAGCCATGCTAAATGGCATTATGCATGTGATTCTGGATGAAGGCCTGCAGGATGATAACTTTATAAAAAGACGGACTGAAGACTTTGATCAAATGCGTGCGCATTTGAAAAATTATAGTCCAGAAAAAGTTGCACCTATCTGTGGTATTGATGCTGAAACCTTACGTGAAGTTGCCCGACTTTATGCTACCTCTAAAGGTTCTATGATTTTATGGGGTATGGGAGTTTCTCAGCATATCCATGGTACTGATAACTCACGTTGCCTAATCGCCTTAGCGTTAATGACTGGGCAAATTGGTAAACCTGGCTCAGGTTTACACCCATTACGTGGCCAAAATAACGTACAAGGTGCTTCTGATGTGGGTTTAATCCCAATGGTTTATCCAGATTACCAACCAGTAGAAGACCCTGCTAATCAAGCTAAATTTGAGAAACTATGGGGCGTTAAATTAGATCCTAAACGGGGTTTAACTACGGTAGAAATGATTCATGCAATTCTGGATAAAGAAGTCTTTGGTATGTTTGTACAGGGTGAGAACCCTGCCATGTCCGATCCAAATCAAAACCATGCCCGTGAAGCCTTTGCTGCTTTAGAACATTTAGTTGTGCAAGATATATTCTTGACTGAAACGGCAGGTTTTGCAGATGTTATTTTACCCGCCTCTGCTTTCTATGAAAAATCAGGTACTTTCTCCAATACTGATAGACGCGTACAAATGGGGCGTCAGGCTGTTAATCCCCCAGGTGAAGCTCAGCAAGACTTATGGATACTTCAGGAAATTGCCAACCGTATGGGCTGTGGCTGGACATACAATGGCCCAGAAGATGTCTTTAATGAAATGCGCCTTGCTATGGAAAGTATCGCAGGTATGACCTGGGAGAGACTGGAAAATGAAGAATCATTGACGTATCCATTAGAAAATGTCGGCGATCCAGGCGAACCTGTAATTTTCATTGACGATTTTCCAACCGAATCAGGCCGCGGCCGTTTTGTACCAGCGAATTACATCCATGCGGATGAAATGCCGGATGCAGAATATCCATTAATTTTTATTACTGGTCGTCAATTAGAGCATTGGCATACAGGTAGCATGACCCGTCACTCGCCGACTCTAGATGCGATTGAGCCTGATCCAGTGGTGACTATTCATCCTGAAGATTTGCAAGCAATGGGTATTGAAGCAGGTGGCTTAATTACCATTGAGTCTAGACGAGGACAGGTGACTGCTTATGCCCGTGCGGATTTAGGTATTCAAAGAGGCAGTATGTTTATGGCTTTCTGTTATAACGAAGCGAGTGCCAACCTGATTACTAATGAAGCATTAGATCCATCGGCTAAAATTCCAGAATTTAAATTCTGTGCGGTTAAAGCCAGTGCGGGTGGAGAAATTGGGGTAAGAATCAATTAGCTAGATTAAAGGAAACTGTAGGGCGGACTTCAGTCCGCCCTACATTCGTGTAAAAGCTTGTTTTAAAGTCTCGCCAGACGCTCCTACAAAAATTAGCGTTGTTAGATACGTTCGACACAGGTAATGAGATACATGGGAATGTACATAAAATAAAACCGACAGCTTTGAGCTGCAGTCCTTTAGGCTGCTTTTAAAATGCAGGCTGAAGACCTGCGCCCCGAATAATTACTTAAGTTAATTCATACACGTTCCATAGCATAAACGTGCGTTGCCCTCACACACCCACTCTGAACAAGGTAAAGGTTTAATCACAAACTTCGATTACAAACTGACACAGCTGCTTTTTCTAGGATTATGTACTTGCACAATTAAGCAGACAAGTTATACTTGTTCAATATATTGTACATATTCAGGAGTATTCTATGAGGGTTGTTAACTTTTCAGACGCTAGAAACAGGCTAAAACACGTATTAGATCAAGTGGTTGAAGATTCTGATTGCACGATCATCTCACGCAGAGATGCCGATGATGCGGTTGTCATGTCTCTGGATCACTTTAATGCTCTAATGGAAACTGTGCACTTGTTAAGGAGCCCCGCCAACGCAGCACATTTGGCAAAGTCCATCGCCCAATATCACTCAGGTAAAATTGAAAACCATGAGCTAGTTGATGATTGAAATATTGGCATGGACAAAAGAAGCTTGGAGGGATTACATATACTGGCAAGGCCAGGATAAAAAAACGCTAAAACGTATTAATAAACTGATCTCAGATACCCAGAGAATGCCTTTTGAAGGCATCGGCAAGCCTGAGCCTCTTAAAGAAAACCTATCTGGTTTTTGGTCACGTCGTATTGATGAAAGTAATCGCTTAGTATATGTGATTGACGACAATCAACTTACAATTATTTCATGTCGCTATCACTATGAAAAATGAGTTTAACGGGTAAGACCGTATCATGGAACTGAGGCTTTAGCCTCGCCTTGACTTATGCGGGACTAAAGTCCCACTTCCAACTGATTTACTAGCTTTAATTTCATAATCACTTTTTTTTAATTTTTCGTTTAGTAACCGTTTTAGGTTTTGGTTTATTCGCAGCTTGTTGTTCGCGTTCAACTTGAATACGCTTTAATAATTCAGATGCCGGTTCATCATTTGGGTCTTGTGGCACTAACTCACCACGAAAGGCTTTGGCTAATAGAGATTGGGTTAAACGGTCGGTACGTTTTTTTGCTTCGGTATATTGTTTTTCAACGCTATCTGCGAGGGCGAATAGTGATTCGACGCGGCGGACGATTTCTTTTGGTTCTTCTGTTGAAGGTATAGGAACCAGCAAGTTACTTACATCGCCAACTCTGTAATGTTTTACACCAGTGCCTACCGAAAATCCATCAGACCTTTTTTTGAACTCTGGTTCCGTAATGGAAAGTAGTATTTTGATTTCTCCACCCCAACCCCCTCCATCAGGAGAGGGCTTAAGAGCAAAAAACGTTTAACTTAAATTGCTTAACTTAATGATATTGTCCCTTACCCCATCATTTTTTGAAACTCTGTTTCTGAAATAATGTCTTTATTATCTTCTACCCGATCAAGATACACTAAACCTTGCAAGTGATCGTATTCATGTTGAAAAATTCTTGCGACAAAACCATCTGCTAACAATACCTGTTGATTACCTTGTTGATCAAAGTAGTTTATTTTAATTTTTTCAAACCTGGGAACTAAGGCTCTGATTCCGGGAATGCTTAAACAGCCCTCCCAATCTTTTTTAATTTCTTGCGATATAGCTTTAAAGCTAGGGTTAATCATGACAACTGGCTGCATTTCAGGTGCAAGAGGATAACGTTTTGATGGTCTAGATGCGATGATGATAATACATTGCGATTCAAATATTTGTGGCGCTGCAAGCCCTACACCACTTGAGTTTAACAAAGTAGTAGACATGGTTTTTATAATTTTCACTATGCCGGGGGAGTCAATATCACCAACTTCTATACTATGCGCATGCTGTCTTAAAATTGAATGACCTAATTGTGCAAATTCTTCTACTTTCTCACTATATTTCATCTATAATTAACTTTAGTCAGTATTATAATAACTTAGAACCATAATATCAGATATTACATCATGACAAACTTCCAGGCACACATTTTAATAGTTGATGATGAAAAATTTAATCTAGAAATCATCTCTGAATACTTATCTGATGAATATAAAATTAGCACAGCTGAAGATGGTGCTATTGCATGGGAAATGCTAGAAAAGAACCCAAATGACTTTGATGTCATCTTGTTAGATAGGATGATGCCGAATATGGATGGCATGGAAGTGTTAAAAAAAATAAAACAACACCCTATCCTTGAACACTGCCCTGTAATATTTCAAACAGCTAAAGCCAGTGTGACTGATATAGCTGAAGGCATGAGCGCAGGTGCTTATTATTATTTAACCAAACCATTTGAAGAGGAAGTTCTTTTATCAGTGACTAAAACAGCCGTCACTGACAGATTAAGCTTCAAACAAATACTAGATAAGCTAGAACAAACCCGGCTCACAATGGGGATGTTGAATTCTGCTTCATTTGAATTTAAAACATTAGAAGAAGCTCGTTCTATTGCTTCGTTAGTATCAAATGCTTGCCCTGAGCCAGAAAAAATTGTTATGGGGCTTACTGAATTAATGATTAATAGTGTTGAGCATGGCAATCTGGGGATTACTTATGATGAAAAGTCAGTGCTTAATGATAATGGGACGTGGGTTGATGAAATTAACAGCCGATTACAATTAGAGAAAAATTTAAATAAAGTAGCTACAATTAACTTTCAACGTCATTTAGATAAAATTGAAATTACAGTCACTGATCAAGGCGAAGGCTTTGATTGGGAATCTTACATGGATTTTGATCCGGGTCGTATAATGGATAACCATGGTAGAGGTATTGCTGTAGCAAATAAATTAAGTTTTTCCTCCGTTGAATATTGTGGGAAAGGTAATGAAGTCTGTGCTCAACTTATTCTGGATTAATATCAATAAAGTCTGTTAATTTTAATAGATTACCAAAGTAATTCGTATAATCTATGCCTTATCAAAACAACGAAAAAGAACTGGAACAATATAAGCATGCATTAGACCTTACTGCTGGTGTAATTATACGAGATAAAGATTTTCGTATTATTTATATTAACGATAATTTTTGTCACATATTGGGTATTGAGAAAAGCAGGTTGATTGAGCATCAATTTACCCAGTTGGAATTCTCCAATGCAGCTGATGCTAAGCTAAAAATAAAACAACGGCAAGATCTTTTAGCTCATGGAACCCCTTGGATAGGTGAGTCTTGTTTTTATAACAACGAAGAGCAAAAAGTTTGGTTTTGGGAAACCATAACCCCTTTTCTTAATGACGATAAAGTACCTTATAAGTACTTAAGCATCCTTATTAACATTACGGATAAACAATTTGAAGATCAATTGGAGCAGCATCAGTTTCATTTGCAAGATCTTATAGACAAACAAATCAACGAGCTAAAACAGGCTAGAGATACTGCTGAATCGGCTAATAAATCCAAAAGTGAATTCCTGGCCAATATGTCACATGAACTCAGAACCCCCATGCATGCCATTCTAAGTTTTACAAATCTATCTTTAAAACAATTTAAAACGCTGCCATTAGATAATATTCGCACCAATAAGCTCTTTAACTTTATTACTAATATTGAAGTCAGTAATCAGCGCTTACTTAAATTACTAAATAATTTATTAGACTTATCGAAACTTGAATCTGGAAAAAGTCCGCTTAATTACAAAAAACATGATATTTTCTTACTGTGTCAGCAAATTGAAACTGAATACTCAGCAAAAATTCAAGAAAAAAACATTAATTTTATAGTTGATACACCCACTATAACGACCATCACCTATTGTGATAAAAATAAAATTCTTCAGGTTTTTAGTAATTTATTAGCAAATGCTATTAAATTTTCGCCAAAAAACAAAAGCATTCTAGTTAAGTTTGAAAGTGCAGAAATTGTGTTAGGTAAACGTGCATCTGATACAAAAAAGAATGCTGGTATTTTGTTTTCAATTACTGATGAAGGCTCAGGTATCCCCGATAAAGAGTTATCCATTGTTTTTGATAAATTTATTCAAAGCAGCAAAACCAAGGATGGCTCAGGTGGTACAGGCTTAGGTCTATCAATTTGCCAGGAAATAGCATCTGCTCATAAAGGTAAAATATGGGCCGAAAACACCCCGGAGGGAGGAGCAACTTTTAAACTTTTTTTACCCAATTTAACTGATTTTTAATCGTAAAAATAGTTAATACCAATCCCAATAAATAATAACGCTAATAACCGTCATTCCCAAAATCTTTAATCGGGAATCCATCCTCACAGATAGATTCCTGCTAAGAGCCTGCAGGAATGACGATCCCTCAGCTCAAGTATAAATATATTGGGATTGGTATAACTCCAAATACATTTTCCTGAATATTTTTCATGACTCCATACAAACTATTGGTTTATATAAAATCAGTAAATTCCTGAGTTATTCTTATCGGTAGGAGGGGCCTATTGACCGCGACTTGAACAAGATTTAAGAGCTGTCGCGGCCAGATAGGCCCCTCCTACTTTTATTGCCATTTTTTATACCCGCTTAAATATAAGTGACGTGTTAATGCCCCCAAAAGCAAAGTTATTGCTCATCACATAAGCACATTCCAGTAAGCGAATATCATCTTTAATGTAATCAAGGTCAGCACATTGAGGATCTATATTATCCAGGTTTGCCGTTGGATGAAACCAGTTTTCGTTCATCATGGTGACTGCGGCCCATGCTTCAATGGCCCCACAAGCACCCAAAGTATGGCCAGTGTAACTTTTCATCGAGCTAATCGGTGTTTTATTACCAAAAAGTGCGGCTGTGGCATGACTCTCCGCAATATCCCCTCGATCTGTTGAGGTACCATGTGCACTGATATAGCCGATGGCTTTTGCATCAAGTTGTGCATCTTGCATAGCTAATTTCATAGCAATTTGCATGCTGTTACTATCAGGCTGAGTCACATGTAAACCATCAGAGTTTGTGCCAAAACCTATAATTTCGGCATAGATATGAGCCCCTCGGTTTAATGCGTGTTCTCTTTCTTCTAAAATAAATGTACTTCCCCCCTCACCTATCACTAAACCATCTCGATCTTTATCAAAGGGTCTAGGGGTTTTATTTGCTTCATCATTACGTGTACTCGTTGCAAACAAGGTATCAAAAACTGCAGCCTGAGAAGCAGACAGCTCATCACTACCACCGGCAACCATTAAGGTTTGCATGCCATACTTGATGTTTTCATAAGCATAGCCGATTCCCTGACTACTCGATGTACAAGCACTAGAAGTTGGAATAACACGGCCATTAATACCAAAATGCAATCCAATATTAACAGGGCTAGTATGCCCCATCATCCGAATATAAGAGGTCGCATTTAAACTGCCTTTATCATGATTTAACAACATTTTTGTAAAATCAATCAATCCATCAAAACTACCAGAGGAACTACCATAAGCAATTCCCATTTGACCGCTTTTTAAACAAGGATCACCTAACAAACCAGCATCTATTAACGCCAACTCAGTTGCATAAGTGGCTAACATGGCCACTCGCCCCATGCCTCTTATTTGCTTACGTGTGTAATGTGCAGGCCTTGAAAAATCAACGGGTGCTGCCAGGCGGGTATTTAAACCATTATAAATATCCCAGTCATCCATTTTTTGAATGCCTGTGCGTTGTTTTTTTAAATTTTCAGAAACAGTGTTCCAATCATTTCCAATCGGAGTTAAAGCAGCCATGCCTGTAATCACTACACGTTTCATTAACACAAGCCTCCATTAACCGAAATAACTTGACGGGTAATATAAGCAGCATCTTCAGACAATAAAAAAGCAACGGTTGCAGCAACTTCCCTGGCTTCACCAACACGTTTTAATGGAATCATTTTTTTAATTTCTTCTAAAGGTAATTCATCTAACATTTCTGTGTCTATAAGCCCTGGAGCAACACAATTAACTGTAATTTTACGTTTGGCTAATTCCAAAGCCAGTGCTTTAGTGGCACCAATAATACCCGCTTTCGCAGCACTGTAATTGACCTGACCTCGATTACCTATCAAACCAGAAACTGATGATAAGGTCACTATTCTCCCAGGCTTACGTCGTCTAATCATCGGCATAACCAGGGGAAATAAAACATTGTAAAAACCATCCAGGTTAGTATGCACAACGGAGTCCCACTCCTCACCTGTTAAGGCTGGAAATGCGTTATCTGCTGAAATACCTGCATTACAAACGACGCCATAATAGGCATCATGCAGCTCAATATCTTGAATTAAAACATCAGAACATTGCTGTCTATCAGATAAATCAAACTGTAAAACACGTGCATTTTGTCCCATGTCAGTGATTTGAGCAGCTACAGCATCGGCTTCAATGCGCTGACTTCGACAATGGATAACCAGATCATAGCCTTGGCTAGCTAAATATAATGCGATAGCTTTCCCAATACCACGGCTGGAACCCGTTACTAATACTGTTTTATTCATATTAACTATTAAAATTAACCTTTTATTAAGTTATCACTCTATTACTTGCTTTATCAGGCTGGTAAACATTTAACTTAGCTGAAATATCAATTCCATCAGCTACAATCTGACAATTAAACACACCTAAACCTTGATCTTCAATCAACCGACTAACTTTAATCGTTAAACGATCTCCCACCATAAAAGAACTGATATTACAGTTATATCGACGAGTCCCTAATAAAAAACCGAGTTGAATGGGTTTGCCTGCAAGATGACACATCATGCCACCATGAGCTGCAACTGTTTGTGCCATATACTCAATGCCTAACCAGGCAGGTACAGTTTTCCCATCACCAAATAGGCCGTCATTACGAACGACGACTTCAGCCACCAAAGATTCTTGATCATACTCAAGCACTTTATCAAGTAACACCATCTGACCATCATGAGGAAGTAACTTGGCAACATCAATATCAATCATGAGCGACCGACAACAATTGATACATTATTGCCTCCAAATGCAAAAGAGTTACTCTGACAACTATTGATTGGTCGCCCTAATGATTGGCCGAGCTGAATATAATTTAATTTAGCCAGTTTATCATCTAAATCATCACCATTGATATTGGGTGCTAACCGTCCTTGCTGATCACTCTGGTTTAATAACATCCAGCAAATACCAAGTTCCAATGCTGCCGCAGCGCCTAATGCATGCCCTGTCATTCCTTTGGTCGAGCTCACCGCTATATTGTTGCCAAAAACCTGTTCAACAGCTTTACTTTCCATGGCATCATTTAAGGGGGTAGCAGTGCCGTGTAGGTTAAGATAATCAATGTCAAAAGGTGTTTTATTTGCTTGTGCTAATGCTGTCTGCATTGCCGCCATAACAGCTCCACCTTCCGGGTCTGGGGCAGAAAAGTGATAAGCATCACTGGTGGCACCAATCCCCTGTAGTTCAACAGCGGCTTGTTCCTTACTTAGGACAAATAAAGCAACGGCTTCAGATAAATTAATGCCATCCCTATGTTGGCCAAAGGGTTTACACAAGCCATCAGAAACTGATACCAAGGCATCAAAACCATGCACCGTAAATTGACATAAACTATCTGCACCACCCACTATGACAGCATCACAAAGTCCTAAAGAAATAAGTCTGCGAGCAGAAGCAAAGGCTTTGCCACTGGATGAGCAGGCTGTAGATACCGCATAAGCAGGCCCTTTTAGGCCTAAATAATGAGCTAAAAAATCTGCCCCACCCGCTAATTGTTGCTGTTTATAATGAAACTGTACTGGCTTTATATTTTCTTTGGCTACTGATGTTAAAGCTAATTCTGTATTACGTACTCCAGAAGTGCTGGTACCTATAACCACTCCAACCCTGTCAGCACCATAGCGAGAAATCATGCTAACAACTGTGTCTTGAATCTGATTTAATGCAGCTAATAACAAGCGGTTATTTTTGCAATCATACACACTATATTTACTATCAATTAAAGGTAATTCAGCTTGCACTTCACCCACATAAACAGGGTGAGAACCATAGGTTTCATTAAGGACTAGTCCCGAGCGATCACCTGCCAGTATGCCTTGCATAATTTCCGTTCGATCATTACCCACCGCACAGAGCATGCCTAAATCATTGAGATATAGGCTCATGGTTCACGGCACAATTCAGCCAGGGTATTTAATCTTGGACCTGAGTTCTTTACATAAGGGTTTTTTTCATCCCAGACATAACCCGCTAAAATAGAACAAATCATTTGCTTGATATTAGCTTGTTGCTGACCATAAAAAACCACATCTTGAAGCCCACCTTGATACCAGGCAGTCACAAATGTTCTAAAAGTTTCAACACCCACTTGTAGAGGCTCAACAAATTCTTTTTGCCAGTCAGCTACTTGCTGGTTTAATTGTTTATCTAATACATCCACTGCCAAACTAGCTGATTTCATGGCAATAGTTACACCCGATGAAAAAACTGGATCCAGAAACTCTCCAGCATTACCTAATAAGGCATATCCATCGCCATATAATGTTGTTACATCAGCACTATAACCCTTTATAGTATTAACAGGCGTATCAAAAACAGCATTTTTAAGTAAGTCCGCTAAAGAAGGCTCTTGAAAGACAAGTTGTTGAAAAACTTTTTGCTGATCATCGCCTAAAGATTGAAAAAAGGCTGGTTCAGCAACCACTCCAATACTACAGCGTCCATTACTGAAAGGAATTAACCAATACCAAACATCTCTGTATTCAGGATGTACAATAATACGAATTTTATTACGATCATATTGAGGGCAATCAATAGCATCTTCAATATGGGTAAATAATGACTGACGACAAGGAAAATCAGCTGGTTTTTCTAATTCAAGTAAACGCGGTAATACCCGACCAAAACCACTGGCATCTAAAACAAATGCAGCTTCAAGCTGATAATCAGTTCCATCTTCATTTTTAATGGTTAATACAGGCAGTTGTTTTGAAAAGTCTGCCGCTATCACCTGCTGCTGCCATCGTATTTCAGCTCCCATTCGCTGAGCTTCATTCGCTAACAATAAATCGAATTTATCTCTTGGCACCTGAAAAGTAGAGTCAAAACCTTGAGTAAACTTATCAGAAAAACAAAATTCTGACTGTTTACTATTATGTATGAATGCAGCCCCACTTTTTAATTGATAACCTGCAGCACGCACTGCATCCATCATCCCAGCTTGCTCAATAAATTCCATACATTGAGGTAATAAACTTTCACCGATACTGAAACGAGGAAATTTATTCCTCTCAATAATAATGACCTGATGCCCTTTGTTTTGTAATAAAGCAGCCGCAATACTACCTGCGGGCCCTGCTCCAATAATAACGACATGATTATTATTTGCCATTATCTAACACTCATCTTTGCCAATCTGTTTCTCATCTGGTTTATTTTATGCGCTATAATTTCTGTTAAAATTGATCTTAGATCATTAAACTCTGACAGTGCAGATTATAGCCTAAAAAAATAATGAAAAAAAAACTACGCGACTTTATCTTTGAAGAACTAGTCTTTGTTGCTGACCCAAAACAGTTTAGTGATGAAGATGACCTTTTAGAAGCTGGCCTGGATAGTATGGGCATTATGCGATTGATCATGTTTATAGAAGATAAATATGGTATTACTCTACCAGACACAGAAATTGAACCCGATAATGTACAAACGTTTAATGCACTTGAGCAATGGATTTTAAGGCATAAAAACGGATGAGTGACTCTAAAGAGGACATTATACAAGCACTGAACATTGCTGATAGCTTTACCTTGGCAATGGATGAAGAGATTCGTCAAGATGGTCTGGCAGGCAGTTTATGTGGTTTTGCTTTAGAACTAGAGCAATATCCCGATATTGAAACACTGCAGAATAGGATTAGTCAATTTAGTCAGCACTTCCCTGTTGCTTTGGCTAGCCTACAACAACGCGGCAAACGTTTTTATTGGTGTAAACGAAACGCACCACCTCAATTATTTTTTCAGCATGACAATTCGGAAACTCAAAATGCGGTTTCGTTTCAAAAAGACACTATCAATCGTCTGATTAATGATAGACAAGATAGAGAAACAATTGCACCGATTGAATTTCATCTAATCCATAGTCCTGTTCAAACTTGTTTTTTTATTCGCTGGATACACCCTTTTTGTGATGCCAGAGGTATTGATTTAATTCTTAAGTATTTGTGTGCAGATGATACCACTCCATTTGAACAGCCATCTAGCAAACCATTAGTCAATCAGCAGCTGGATAAATACCCTTGGTGGAAAAAAATTATCTTACTGTTAAAAGGTAAACGTTATATTGCCAGTATTGATAAATTAGAAAGCATTCAAGCTTTAAATTCCACTCAGCCGCCAGAACGATTAAATCATTCAATTCAACATCTGACGGTGGAACAAACTAAGCAAGTGCTTAAACTAGCCAGGAGTTCTGTCGGCTTAACGGGTACCAGCCTCTATTACATAGCTTGTTTAATGCGTGCCTTAGATAAAATGAATCCTAACAATAAGGGGGAAGCCTATTGTTCGCCCTATGCATTTAATTTACGTAAGCAGCGTGCATTAACTCCAGTCACTGCAAATCACGTCTGTGCATTATTTTCTCAAGCTCCCCGTGACATAGTCAAAGATCGAGAAAAGTTATTTGCTCATTTAAAACAACAAAATAAAGAGGTCATTCGTCAACAACTTGATTATGCCTTTTTACCCCTTATGTGGGCTGGTAGCTGGCTTTCATTAGATGAATATGGGAAAATTTTACGACTTTCTAGTGCAGGTAAAGAACGCAGTTCTTTTTGGTTTTCTGATGTTGGTATTCTGGATATCCCCAAACAAAGCTTTCCGGGTTCTGAAATAAGCTCACTATTCCATCTTTGCCAAGTGACTTCTCCCCCTGGCCTGGCTTTTTTATGCTGTATTTATCAAGGTCAATTGACCTTAAGTTATAATTTTGTTGAACCACTTGCTAGTTCTGAACAAATTGAAAGATTACATCAATTGGTTTTGACTGAATTACTCGGTGGAAATGCAACGTCATTAAGTTAAATGGCTATAGGTTCCCTATTGTAGAGCAGACTTTAGTCCGCCATAAAGGTCGTTATGTAAAATGATAGCGAACTGAAAGTTCGCTCTACAGCATTCTAGACTCTCATCTTGTTTTAACCTTAGTTTGAGTCATAGCCAAGGTAAGTTAAGATGATTTCATTAGAGGAGACAGTTACAAGAATATCTTCTTTTTAAATAGGTACAATTAGTTAAATTTTTAACTGCGTTTAACTTTTTAAACATCAAACTCAGCTTTTATTCTTTTCACTACTCTTAGTTTTTCAAAAACCACTCAAATAACTCAGAATGGCTACCACACCTTTCAAGGCGCAACACATCTTCAGTTACTTCATAAATTAAGGCTCTATCACCGTTAAATGTGGATTTAGTTAGCTCTTAAGCCCTCTCCTGCTGGAGAGGGTTTGGGTGAGGAGAAAGTAAACAGCATATCATTCAAAATTTCTTTTTTATCTCTTAATTTATAAGAGAATATTAAAGAAGAAGAGAGTTGTTATATTTCTCCTCACCCCTCCCTCTCCAGCAGGAGAGGGCTTTTAAGAGCGACTTTAACTTTTCAACACTTAACGGTGACATAGCCTAAATTAATATGCCCATTAACAAACAGCAGGTTACAAAGTTTTAAAGTTGTTTTCATTTTGTTTCTCAAGACTGTTGACAGCAGGGGGGCTGTCGCCAAGGCTACAAGGATGTATTCACGCCGTGTTTTGAGAGGCAGAATTGAAGCAACCTGTGGTTTGTACATAGCCAGGTAAATTAATAAGAAATTGGGTTGAATATGACATTCCCACTTTGGCTTCCAGTTTCCTGATAAGCAGTGGGGAAGAAAGTCTTCTGATAAAATCCCATGAGTCGCCAAAACTTCGATAGCAGATAGTAATCTATCTGTATCTTGCCTGGGGTTGTTTTTTGCTTTTTTGAGGTCTTTTTTAAAGCGTTTGGTGATTAAAATTTCTCTCACATCACATATCTCGAAGTTCCTGAAGCTCCAGACTCAAGTTTTTTCTCTTTAAAAGCATTAATCGTTTTTTGATTAAGAACTTTTAATTCAATTGGAAACTCTTCCCGAATAACAATCTGCTTTATAAACAAACGCATTGCATCTGATGTTGACATGCCTATTGAAACAAGTATCTCTTCTGCTTGTCCTTTGACATCTGGAGCAATTCGACACCTAACAATAGCTGAATTTGGTGTAGTCATAATGCTGTACTCAATTGATTACTTAAAAGCAAAATACAGCACAATTTTGCTACAAAATAATATTTTTTAACAATAGTATAGAGGGTAGCCATGCTTCCTTTTTCAGCTTAATTACTCTAAAAAAAAATAACGCAAAATTCACCCATCTTTATCGGGTGGATTTTTAGTTATAAATACTATGGAAAATTACTGATTTACTATCTCTGTACACAACTTGGGATTTTTTTATTTTGGTACTATCACAGAAGGCATTAAACCATTTCGTTTGGCACGCCTAGCAAATTTTTTATCATCAAAAGAAGCTACGCTAGTGCAATTATTATAGCTGGCATGGTGTAAAGCGTCAGCAAAATCGAAGCCAAGTTCAAAGTTGGCGATTGCTCGCTGTATAGACTCATAATCCTCTACCATTATGTGTTCCAAAGATAATAAATGTTGAAAAACAGCAGTAACATCAGAGGAAGTAAATTGATAATAACCTCGCATTACCCATTCAAATTCAAGGATAACCGTTTTGCAAACCATTAATGGTTCGCCCGATTCCACTAATTTTCGAGCTGATTTATGTTGTTTTTCAGCTTCTGTATCTGCTTCATCCTGAATGTAGTAGCGAGCTAAAACATTAGTATCAAGTCCTATCATTATTTAATAAACTTGCAGGGTCAAAATCTGTTGGTACGGCAGGACGCTTACTTTTCAACATTGCAAAGCCAGTAGATGTAATATTGGGTGGTATGTTACCAATATACAATTCAATATGATTTCCCACGATAGCAGCCTCCAATTTACTTCCTTTACGGATTCCAAGTTGTTGTCGAATATGTTTAGGAATAGTTATTTGGCCTTTGCTTGTAACTGATGTGGATTGCATGATTATGACTTCTATAAAAGTAATACCAAGTAAGGATAAATGGAACAAAGTAATTAAGCAAGTCGATTCTGATTTCTTGCTTTTATCATCTCACTCGAAACTAAATTTCCTCTTCTAAATTCTATGCAGCTTTTCTAAATCAAACAGTCACTATACATACCTTTATTTTACTGTTAGTCAAAAAAGTTGCTTAAAAAGTAGTTTTTAGTTGTTATACAGCCTCAGACAGGGTAAACCACCCTGAATGTATTTAAAAGTTACTCTCTATATTGAACTAGTTTGTGGCTCATTTGAGAGTCGATTGCGTAAAATTAAGTAATCTGCTGTCCAGCACATGGATATCTGTACTTCGAAAAAGTGACATTCTACTTTTCCATATCCCCCCAGCTTGTGCAGACTTATTTTTCCATATCTGCGCTAACACTTTTACATCAAACTGTAATCATAGCGCTCCACTTCTGCCTTTCTCTACAACAGGTTAGTTTTCCACTTATTGCTCTCAATAAAAGAAAATAACAAGCGATTATTTGTACCTAAAGGCTTTGTACAAAATCACGAATGCCATCAAGTAGCATTTGGGTGGCAATTATAACCAAAATCATTCCCATTAATCGCCCAAGTGCTTGTGATCCACGGGCTCCAATAATAATGAGCAGGAATGGTGAGGCTACTAATAATATTGTTGCCCCTAACCAGGCAAGTACTAAAGCTATTATCCATTCAAGTAATTGATCGGGGCGACTTGAACTTAGCAGTAACAAAACAGCAATAGCCGAAGGCCCTGCTATTAATGGCGTAGCTAGAGGAACAATAAAAGGAGAATCAGTTTCAATGCTTTCCTCATTAATGCCCGTTGATGGAAAAATCATTCCTAAGGAAATTATAAACAGCAAAACGCCCCCACCAATATTCAATGATGATTGAGTCAGACCGAGAAATTGTAATATAGAGTTTCCAGCAAGCAGAAAACCAAGCAGGATAAATAGAGCAATAATCAACTCTCGAGCAACCACAATGACACGACGTTGTTTGTCTAGTCTGGAAAGTACCGCGTTAAATACTGGCACATTGCCAAGCGGATCCATAATCAGAAATATAGTGACGGAGGCTGTTGCTATATCATCCCAATTCAAGGTCAAGCTCCAACAAAAAGTAAAAAAGCATGGAGATAGAGGTTAATTATCCTTAACTCGCTTTCCTTGATATGCCTGCAAACCCAAAGAGTCCAGAGATTAACAACCAGCTTATTGTGGGTTCTGGTATGGCAACACTTTCAGATCCAGTTTCTAACACCAATTGATGAGTTCTGGTCTCATTCCAGCCACTCCATCGTAACCAGTTATTTGCAGAAACACCATCAAGATGAGTACCTAATGCAAATAAACCACCAACCGCAGCATTAATATCTAATAAAGCGGAGGAAGAAAGAGTAAATTCAACAATACTTCCCACATCTGAAGAACTTACAATCTGTGTAGCATACATATTTCCAGATTCTAGATCAGAGTTTATGCTAATGCCTTCTGGTGAACCAGTTAAATGTGAACGACTAAGTGCTGATAAGCTAGAATTATAATCCCAAATTGATGAATGACCTGATGAACTTGATCCATTCCACATTTCCAATTCAAGCCTTAATGTTGCTGATGAGAATGAATTTGATAACGAAGTAAAATCAAATAAAAACCAGGAATTTGTATCATTTCGGTATCCCGGTCCTGTTATGGTATTTTGATTTATATCCGTATGTAAGCCATTTCCCGAATACCAGCCGCGATCAGACATATTCACAGTTATTGAAGCAGCATAAGATGATGTGGATATAACGGTCACTAAAAATAACAGTAAAAACTTTTTCATTGTCCTCTCCATAAGCCAACATAGGTGTTACTTTTAGATTAGCACAATTACAATACAAAATATAAGTTAATTATAAAATAATGGTATTGTACAGATTAGGGTGAGTTTGAATTGTCTGATTCACCCTATAAGATAAAACATAAAACAGTCTTTCAGTGTATGATTTACTTGTAATTTAACAAAATTTTTTACTAATGTCCCTACTCTCTGCTTTTAATCAACAAAGACATAAAACTCCAGATAAAATTGCTCTAATTGAAGGGGATCAGCAACTCAGTTATCGACAAGTTTTTCAACAAGCTACTTTAATTAGTAATTACCTACAAACATTAAACTCATGCGAACGGGTTGTGATTGCATTAGACCGGGGTATTGATGCCACAATAGCGATTTTTGCAACGCTTCAAGCTAGTGCTTGCTACATACCCTTAGACCTAAAAAACCCTGCTAGCCGTCTAAACTTTATCATTGCTGATGCAGATGTTCAGAGTATTATAGGCAAAGGCCCCTGCCCTGACTGGTTAGGTTCAGCTGAGTTATGGCTTGATATTGAGCAACTTGAATCAATAGATCCACAAGCAGAAATAACAATTCGTGCAGATTCAATTGCTGCCATCCTTTATACATCGGGATCTACTGGTAATCCAAAAGGTGTCGCCTTGAGTCATAAGGCAATGCTTAACTTTGCTGACTGGGCAGGCAACACCTTTAATATAAGTAATACTGATCGTATTGCTTCATTAGCCCCTTTTCATTTCGATCTGAGTGTTTTTGATTTATTCTGTAGTTTAAGTCGTGGGGCAACGGTTCATTTTATACCGTCGGTATTGGCAATGTCTCCTAGCCGTTTAACTACCTGGCTAAGTGAACAAAAAATAACCGTATGGTATACAGTGCCATCATTACTCAGTTTTATCGCTTTAAAAGGGGCTTTAACAACCACCCCTCTACAGCATTTAAAAACCATCTTGTTTGCTGGTGAAGTATTTCCAAGCCCACAATTAATAAAACTCTGCACATTATTACCCAATGTCAGTTTTTACAATTTATACGGCCCAACTGAAACCAATGTCTGTTGCTATTGGCCTGTTGATAGAAGTCGTTTAAGCACTGAACAAGCCATTCCAATAGGTATGCCTGCTTGTGATTCAATATTAAACATTAATAATGACGAACTAGTGGTTACAAGTGAAAATAATCTTGCAGGTTACTGGCAACAAGGCCAATTACGCTCAGCTTGTTCACAAGAAAATGCTTTTCATACCGGGGATAAAGTATCTCTAAATAAATTGGGTGAATATTGTTATCACGGTCGCTTAGATAGAATGTTGAAATGTTCAGGTTATCGGGTAGAACCGGCAGAAATAGAACATGCTATTCTATTACGCCCAGAAGTTGAACAATGTGCAGTCATTGGCATTAAAGACAGCACCAGTGGTCAACGTCCAGCAGCTGCAGTGGTATTAAAAGCAGATAGTTTGCTAAGCGATATTATTAAACCGATCAGGCAAACATTGCCAGCCTATATGCAACCGTGTAAATTTATTATTTTGGATACATTACCTTATTTAGCCAATGGTAAAACTGACTACCAACAGTTACTAACGCAAATGGAGAACACATGAGTGAACTACCCCCTACTGGTGATAAGTCAGCATCAAAACAACGTTTTGTTTTTTGTGCCAGTCAAGGCTTATTCAAACATGCTATTTCAACATTACATAATGGTCACGGTAATAACTTTGCTGATCTGGTTGATGCTCATGAAACGGTTGGAAAGTCTTCACTAGATTGTGGCTTGCTGCTTTCAATCAATGCTCACCTTTGGGGGGCTGTTTTCCCCATACTAAATTATGGTAGTCCTGATCAACAATATTATTACCTTGAAAAGTTATTATCAGCTGAGTTAATTGCAGGCCATGCGATAACAGAACCACAAGCTGGTTCAGATCTTAATGCCTTAGAAATGACTGCTGAAATCACAGATTCAGGCATCATTCTCAATGGTCATAAACGTTTTATCACCAATACCCCCATTGCAGATTTATTAATTGTTTATGCACGTCTAGACAATAAATTATCCGCATTTATCATCCATGCAGAGGACCAAGGTGCCAACTTCCTTGATAATCCTGAAGTTTCAGGCTGCAAAACTGCAACCATGGGGGATGTGATTTTAGAAAACTGTCTAATTCCACATAACAGACAACTCGGTAAGTCAGGTGCAGGTAATATGATGGTCCAGCAAGCATTGGAACTGGAGCGCGCATTTATATTCGCTGGAATTTATGGGGTTATGGACTGGCAATTAAAACAAGTCATTCAATTTAGTCGTCAACGTCGTGTGAATAACAGTCATTTAGGTAAAAACCAGGCCATTAGTCATACCATCTCAGAAATGAAATTAAGGCTAGACACAATAAAACTTTGGGTCAATGAATGTGCACGATTAAAAGATAATAACAAACGTATTACCTTAGCTAGCGCTCAAACTAAACTATTTGCTGCTGAGGCATTCTTGCAAAATAGCCTGGATGCTGTTCAAATCATGGGCAGTCGCAGCTTAATCACTGATAGCCCAATAACTGAACTAGTCAATGATGCCCTGGCCAGTCGATTATTTTCTGGGTCTTCAGAAATTCAAAAAAACATTATTGCTGCATTATTAGGCACTGGAGATGGCTATAAATAATTTTACTCTTTCTTATACTGAAATTAAACTTAGCCACTTATTCTCGTTATTAGTGAGATTCATAAACACAATAACTGCTGAATTATTATTTAATACTAAATAAACAAGCTGTAATTTGAATTATTTCAAACTATGCGGTCTGAAGATTTTAAGCTCTGCAAAAAGTGCTAGTTATAAACTTTTAATTAAGGGATATTCTTTTAATTCCCAACCAATACATAAAAACTAATTAAAAATATCATCACCAATGATTTTGAACATAAAAAAATCTTTTCACAAATTGCTCGTTTTGTTGCTACCGTTGATATTACTGTCGGCTTGCCAATCAATACCTTCCTACGTTCCTTTATCACAACACAAAACTGATTCTAGCGCTGGAATTAAACACGAATTTTTATTAGTTAAAGATCAATCTGTATTTGGTCAATTGGGAGAGATAGAGGTTGAGTCAGATGATTCATTACCCCTTATTGCACGTTATTTTGGTTTAGGTTTTGACGAAATAACCAATGCTAATCCGCAAATTGACCCATGGCTACCTGATTCATCCAGTACAGTTAAATTACCTTCAAGATTTATTTTACCAAGCGCTCAAAGAAAGGGGCTGGTTTTAAATTTAGCATCAAAACGACTGTTTTACTTCCCTAAAAACAAAGCCAATAAAGTTGTGACCTTCCCAATTGGTATCGGGCGTACTGGTTGGTTAACGCCAAAAGGTAAAACTAGAATCGTTGCTAAAAAAGCGCATCCAAACTGGGTTGTTCCAAAATCAATTCTTAAAGAGCATTCAGAAAAAGGGGATCCCTTACCTAAAGTTGTAAAAGCAGGTCCTAATAATCCTTTGGGCGATTATGCAATTCGTTTAGGAATACCTGGCTACTTGATTCATGGAACAAATAAACCTTATGGTGTTGGAATGGCTGTAAGTCATGGCTGTGTCCGCTTGTATCCTGAACATATCGAACTGTTGTTCAATCAAGTTTCTACCGGTACAAAAGTTCAGTTAATTCACCAACCTTTCTTAATCGGTTGGGACAATCAAGAACTGTATATTCAGGTATACCCACGTTCACAAATCAATAAAAAACAAAATAAAAAACTACTTAAAACTTTTAGAAAGAAATTAAAAGCTATTGCAGGCAAATCTAAAAGGCTAATTGCATGGAATAAGGTAGAAACAGCAATAACACAAGCTAATGGTATTACAGTTGCCATTTTTAAAGATCATCTTAATAATGAAGCAGTCACCCAATATAAACACCCTAAAGACTTAAACCTTCAAATTAAACCTCCTGCATTAATCAATAAATCCTGGCGCATTAAAGTTGCAGAATTTTCTGAAGAAAACTCAGCTCAACGACTAGCAGTTATGCTCAATCACCAAGGGCCTCCGATTCCTTCTCATGCCTTATCAACAGACTTGGGATATATTGTTGTTGCAGGGCCTTTTAATACACTAAAAAAAGCAAAATCGGCTATTGCTCGCCTACGTATTGATTTTGAGTTGGATTCCAAATTAATTGAACGGGGAAAAAACATTGCAAAGATACAAAATAAACAATCAATTCTTTCTGACTTAATGTCAGTTTTAGATTTATGAGTAAATTTAAGAATTCTTTATTCTAATAGTTAACCTCCTTTTTCTTTTTATAACTTATAGATGAATATGACTTCCGACAATAAACCTGATGATTATATGCGGCAGGCTATTGAAATAGCACAGACTGCACCCAATTCCCCATTCGGTGCCGTTATTGTTCAACGAACGACAGGTAAGGTTATCTCTAAAGGGGTTAATCGTTCTTCTGAAAATCCAATTTTCCATGGTGAGATAGACGCGATTAATAATTGTGCGGCTATAGACTCTCAAATTGACTGGTCACTACTTGATTTGTATACAACGGCTGAGCCCTGTCCTATGTGTCAAAGTGCTATTGAATGGGCTGGAATTTCAACTATCTACTATGGCACTTCTATTCCATATCTACAAAGCCTTGGTTGGTGGCAAATTGAAATTCGGGCTGAAG
>Ga0209707_1000285_pt1 | contig 32316 bp, 27 predicted proteins | sample EN4Hudsemesocosm_FD_184630 | JGI IMG/M metagenome (GOLD analysis project Ga0209707, IMG submission 184630) | Methane-oxidizing microbial communities from mesocosms in the Hudson Canyon - EN4B Hudson Canyon (SPAdes) (version 2) | ecosystem: Environmental > Aquatic > Marine > Cold seeps | place... | reverse complement strand
TATGGAGGATTTCTGATAGTTCATTACTAGAAGTTATCATCTCGAGGATAGTATTCTGATTAGAGAGTAAGGTCTCTAAATTCATTGTATTTGTTTTATTCATCTGTTTGCCTCAAAGACTTTATTTGAAAAAACAAGTTAAAACTTTAGCTGTTTATCAGCAATTGGCGTGTGATATAGCACTTGTTTTTGTTCAATAAGGTCAACTAAATTTGTCATGACATTGTCATAGAAACTATTACCTTCAATTGATTCTTCTGGGGCGCTACTAGCATCTTCACTATGAGTATTCTCAATTAAACTGACCCAGGTATTTCGGCCATTATTTTTTGCAAGGTACAGCGCCAGGTCGGCAAAATTTAAGGTTTGCTGCCAAGTTAAGACTTCAAAGTGGTTTTTAAGAAACGGAAAACAGGTGATACCGATTGAGCAACTGCAATTGATGGTTTGTTGGCAACCTAATTCAAACAAATTCAATTCCACTTGGCTTTTAATTCTTTCGGCTAATTGCTCTAACCCTTCAATTGATTGACCGCGAGCAACGATGACAAATTCTTCGCCTCCCCAACGGACTAACCAATCAGACTCTCGACAACTCTGCTTTAAAATATCGGTAAATTGTACCAGCACCCTATCGCCAGCATCGTGACCATAGGTATCGTTCACTTTTTTAAAGAAATCAATGTCTATCATCATTAGGCCGATGTTTTCATTAATATTTGTAGCATGATCTCTTTTTAATTTTGCTAATTCTTGTGGCATAAATTTTTTCAAAAAATGGCGGTTATGCGCCCCCGTTAGTTGGTCGCTAAGACTAAGTTGCTCAAGGGAAGTTAACGCTTCATTAAGGGCTTCATTTTTTTCATTAAGCTCTTCAGTTCTTTCTTCAACCAATTTTTCTAAGTTTGCAGCATAATTAACTAAAGCTTGGCGCATTTGAAAGGCTTCAACGCCCCTTTTAACCGTCAAAGAAAGCTCAACAGGATCAAATGGTTTAGTCATAAACTTATATAACTTCGCTTTATTAATTGCATCAATAATCACTTGAGTGTCGGAATAACCCGTTAAAATAATGCGGATAGTGTCGGGCATGCGGTCAACGATTTTTTCTAAAAATTCGACACCCGTTACTATGGGCATGCGCTGATCCGTGATAATGAGTTGGATTTTAGTTGGGTCAACCATGTTATCAATTAAATCAATAGCCTCTGCGCCATTAAGACCAGTGATAATTTGAAAATGTGCTTCTAATAATTGCCGTAGTACATTGATGTTTTCGACTTCGTCATCCACTAACATGATCAATGGTTTTTCTGACTCATTATTTGATGTTTCAGGTAAGTTTTTGATATCAAAGACTGACATTACAATTCATTCCTTATCTTTTTATTATCGGGTGACTCAGTTTTTACAGGTAAATAAATTGAAAAATCGGAGCCAGAGGTTAGTTGAGACGCTATCTTCAACATACCATCGTGCTCTTCAATAATACCAAATGAAATTGCCATACCTAAGCCTGTACCACTACCGACATCTTTGGTGGTAAAAAATGGTTCGCAGACTTTTTGCTGAGTGAGCTTATCCATACCACAGCCATTATCGGTAATATTAATGATTAAATAATCATCATGAACTGATGTACTAATGTTTATTAAGCCTTCTAACTGATAGTTAGAGTCTAGTTCTTTATTTTGTTTTATTTTAGTTTTTATACTTTGACAAGCATTGACGATGATATTCATGAATACTTGATTCAACTTAGAAGGAAAACAGGTTAAAACAGGATCGTACTCAAATTCAGTATTAATGATAATATTTTCAAACTGAGTTTTCACTAAATGAACCGTTGATGTTATTAGTTCTGAAACTTGTATTTGTGCTTGTTTGGCATCATCTAAGCGGGCGAAAGTGCGCAAATCTTCCACGATGACTTTTATTCGGTTAGTTCCTTCACTGGCGGTTTTTGCTAACTCAGTGAGCTTTTCAAATTTTTCATCAAAAGAGTTAATAACATCGGCATCGGCATTGTCACCGCCAGCAAGTTGTCTTAAAAATTCCTTTATTTCGTCAATCTCACTTTGCATCATATAAACGGCAGCATGAGTAAAATTAGTAGGATTATTGATTTCGTGAGCTACACCAGCAGTTAGGGTACCCAAAGATGCCATTTTCTCAGATTGTACGAGTTGTTGGTGAGTCGCTAATATTTCATCATTTTGGCTTTCTACTTTTTGTTGAGCAGCTTCGGCAACTTTGTTTGATTTTTTCAATTGTAAGTTTAAAGCTGCTAAGCGACGATTCCAAAAGATGGTTGCAGTTAAAATGACTATGAAAATGGATAATAATTGGTAATAGAAAGTGTAATCAAACTCTTGCACGTATTTAACTGTAACATCTTCAAAAAGTTTTTTACGTATATCTTTTTTACTGAATGATGAAACAATTTTTGAAAGTATACTATTGAGATGTTTATCGTCTTTACGAGTCGCGATTGACCATTTGTTACTGAATTGGTCGGAGAGTGAACCAGATATTTTAAGATCTTTTAACTCATATTTACTCATTATTGAACTAACGATCGAGATACTACCGATATAAGCAAACGCAAGATCATTTTGAACAAATTGTAATCCATTAAGTCCACGATCTGCAGGCTTAATTTTGATATTTGGATAACTCTCTTTTAGCTGTTGATTTAGGGGATCACCTTTTAAAACGACAAATTGTTTTTCAGGGTAATCTTCAATATTATTTATAAAATTTTCTCTAGTTGATGTAACTATTACCCTTCCTTCTTGGTGGATTGTTGGTGTAAAGCTCATGGTTTTCAAACGATTTTTTGTTGGTGTTACTTCAGGTAAAAAATCACATAAACCACTGTTTAATGCCGTTAATGCATTCTCCCAAGTGAATGTTTTGCTGAAAATTAACTTCATATCAACAGATTGAAGAAAAAATGGCATAGTTGCTTTCCAGTCTAAAGTGTCAGCGGCTACACATAGGACAACCTCTCTATTTTTTAATATTGATAACTCTTCAGGGGAAAATTTAATTGAATTTTGCACTGTGGCACTATTAGCTATTATCTTATTTATTTCATCTTCATCTGTATTGGTTAAGGCTTTGGACAATACATTGTGAAGAATCTTGTCTTCCTTTCTGGTTGCAATTGCTTGAAGATCATCAAAAATACCACGAAGTGTTGTATTTATTTTAAGGTCTTCTAAAGCTCCATTTTTCATAAGGTTATTTGTGAAACTTTGAGAGTTTATATAACCAAAAACCTTATTGTTCATAATAAGTTCTATCCCTTGAACTGAAGTGTCTACCTCAATAAATTTTACTTTAGGATAGTGCATCTTTAATAATTTTATGACGCTATGCCCTTTGAGAATTGCAAAATATTTATCTGGGTAGTCATATAAATCAGAGATTTTTTTTTGTTCTTTTAGTGTGATAATAACTAATTCATCGCGGAAGTAGGGGGAAGTGAAGTTGAATATTTCTTGCCGTTTTGCTGTTTTAGTTGCTTCAAGTAATATATCGCACTCCTTATTTTCTAAGGCGATTAAATTCTCTGCCCACAACATAGGGCGGCTCATTTTGATTTTTAAATCTAAATCTTTGGTTATTAGATCAATTAATGGAATGACCTCACTTGACCCTTGATTTAAAGCAGGTCGGCATAATGTAAGATCTGCATTTTTAATGAACTCGATTTCTTTTAGGCTGTACTTTTCACTTTTTACAAACTGTGCTTGGCTCTCGCCAAACCATTTTTGTTTCAATCTTATATGTTCAATATCAGGAATAGCATTCAGTGCTTTTTGAAGAATACCTAATAGTATTTTATTGTCTTTATGGGTGGCGATACTAAATTTTTGATTGATTACTTCAAGGCTAGAAGAAACAGGCATGAGTTGTAAGTTTGATAAAATGTTTTTTGCCAAATAATATTTAAGTACAGCACCTGCTTCAAAATAAACATCGGCTTGGTTTAATGATATAAATTCAAGAGCTTCAGTCGTACTTCCTACCTCAATAAAAATACTCTCTGTCAGTATTTCTAATAATTGATTGTTAATTGCATAGCCTTTAGTTATCGCTATTCGCTTATGCCGTAAATCATCTTTTGAAATAACAGAGCTGAACTCATTTTCTCTCGTAACTGCGAATGTTGAAATGTTAGCAAATGGGGAGGTAAAAGCTGCAAAGTCATGTCTAGCATCAATATCAATGATATTAATTAATGCATCTAACTCATTTTCTTTAAGCATGTCCATGTATTCAGCCCAACTTTTCCCCCTACTCAATTGAACTTCAATGCCAAGAGTTGATGCCATAAGGTTAATCAAATCAATGCTGTAACCACTAGGTTTGCCGTCGATAAGGTAATTAAATGGTGGGTAGTTTTCATCATTTTGTACCCTTATTATTGGGTTATTAGCTAGATAATTTTTTTCATCTTGAGTAAGGGTTGCAACGCTTATTTTGTTGTCATTATTCATTTCCCCTAACCATTTTTTTCTTAAAGCCAAATTTTCATGTTCTTCTATTGTAGACATTGCCTTTTGAAATATATTTTTTAAGGTAGGGTTACTCAAGTTTGTTGCAATACTTAAATTAGTTTCAGGGTAATTAAGATCTTCAGACACAGACACTAATTTGAGTCCAGCTAGATAATGTTTTTCAATATAAAAGTTAATAACAGCATCATTTGAGATAAAAAGATCAGCTTTTTGGGCGGTAATAGTTTTAAGTGCTGCTAAAACACTTTTAACCTTGATGACATTCATAGATGGATAAAGCTTTTTATATATATCATTTCCTACATAACCTTCCACAACCACCGGTCGTTTGTTTTTTATTGAATGTTCATTAATTATTTTTTCATCGTTATCATCCCTAGTTACGGCAACATAACTGGGTTCTGCAAAAGAGGCTGTAAAACTAAAAAGCTCTTTTCTATCAGTTGTTTCGACTATATTAATCATTGCATCAAGTTGGTTGGAACGAAGCATTTGAATGTATTCATGCCATAACTTATTTTGAATAAAGTTAATAGAAACCCCCATTTTTTTAGCTAACATATTCATGTAGTCGATGCTGTAACCTGATGGTTTTCCTTTAACGATGTAATTGAACGGGGGGTAATCACTTTCATTCTGTACTTTAATAACAGTGTGTTCGTTTAGGTATTTTCTCTCTTTGAATGTCAGTAACTTGAGCAATTCTGAATTGATCTCTTGTTTTGGATTAAGTTGAAATATAAAGCCATTTAAGTTTTTAATACTGGTAATAGACTTATTTGCAAATGACTGTTCCGAAATGCTCCGCAATTTATTCTTTTGTATTGAACCTATCTCAAACAGCTCTGGTGATATTAATTTTATCGTTTCGTTAGACTCATACTTTAAGGCACCTTTAGTTAAATTTTGTGTATTGTATTTCGACAGTATGAGGTCAATTATTTCATTGGGGTGATTAATGGCATAATTCCAACCTTCATTTGCCGCGAGGGTAAAATTTCTCACTAATTCTGGGTTTTCTCTAGCAAAGGCTCCTGTGGTGAATAAGTTAAGGTCTTGGCTAGCGATACCGTACTGGTTAGGATCATACATTCGGTATTCAAGGTCTTTTTGGTTGAGCTGATAAGGAACATCAGTTCGATAAGTTAATATTCCATCAACTTCTTTGTTTTCAAATAACGCGATTGGTTTACCTTTCATCGTTATATTGATTTGTGTTTGTTCAACATCAAATAAATCTAGCATTTCCCTAATACTGCCTTGCTTAAGCTGTTGTTTACTACCGTGTACTTTGTGATTTGATAATTGTTTTAATGAGGTGATTTCAGGCTGAGTGATAATGATTAATGGACTTCTTTTGAAGTAACTCGCCAGTAATATGACATCTTTACCTTGATGGTAACTCTCGATAATTTCAGTGCCAGCAATACCAAATTGAGCTTTTCCTTTTAATACTGAATCGGTAGTACTTGATGAGGGATCAAACTTAATCAGCTCAACTTCAATATTGTATTTTTTAAAATATCCTTGTTCAATTGCCGCATAAAAGCCCGCAAATTCGAATTGATGATGCCAAAATAATTGTAGTTTGACTGTGGTCTGCTCTGATGAAGAGCCAAAAGCAGATGTGCTTGAAAGAGAAATACACAGGAGTAATAAAATAAAATTTAGTAAGTGCTGGGTAATTCTAATCAAAGACAAGTTATATCCCTATTAATGTCAGCTTGTTATATTTTTGTTATATTTTTGTTATCAATTAACTTTATGTAAGTCATGAGCTTAGAACAAGTTTAGTTTAGTTTATAAAAATAACAATCGCCATTTTCTGCTATCAAAACTAAAAGTTGAGAATGAGTGAAACACCTTGTTGTCTCAATATTGACTCGTCTTGTCGAAAAAACTCCTTTTTATTTTAATTTGCTATACCTTAAAGTGTGGTGAGTACATTTTTAATTATTTTTGCCATAATGAAATATCAACCTAATGAGCATGTATAAACTATGGGTCAAAACCAAGAACAAAGTAACTTAGAGCTGGGGGCACAAGCTTTTTCAAAGCAAAGTCATCAATTTTGGACTTTACAGGTTACTGGTTGGCTTGGATATGCAATTTTTGTTTTTGCTGCGATTATTCGTCCACAACTTGATGATGTAAATTTCAACTTTCATGGGCAATTAATTAACCTTGCTTTAGAGACGCTTAGTGGCTCTTTCCTGTCTTACTTACAATGGCTCTTTATACAACGCGTTGTTCATCTTTCGCTTAAAAAAACACTGTTATTTAGCTTTATTTCTGCTGCGTTTTTAGGTCTTTTTTATAACATTATCAAATTAAGCTTTTATAAAGTTATTGTTTACCAGCAGCAATGGAATGAAGCATGGAATATGTTGGAATTTGGTGGTTGGTTATTGTTTTCGTTAACCACTATGTTTGCTTGGACCTCAATATTTTTTATCATGCTCTATAATACTAAGCTGCAAAAAGAACATGAAATGCTGCTGAGGGCGCAAACATCGGCAAAAGACGCTCAATTGCAAATGTTGCGCTATCAGTTAAATCCTCACTTTATGTTTAATACCATGAACGCTATTTCAACCCTTATTTATAAATATGAAAATGACAAAGCCAATGAAATGTTAGACAAGCTTTGTGAGTTTTTTCGCTACACCTTAGATCAAAATGAAAAAAGTAATACTACATTGCAAAAGGAGATTGAGTTGTTAGAGCTTTATCTCTCTATTGAAAAGGTTAGGTTTGCTGAGCGGTTAACCATTAACATGGATATTAGTAAGGATGTTTTAGATTGTCAGCTGCCGAGCATGTTGCTACAACCTTTGGTTGAAAATTCAATTAAGTATGCAATTGAGCCAAGAAAAAAAGAGGGCTGTATTACTATATCGGCGAAAAAAGTGAATGAGAGACTATTGATTGATGTGATAGATAATGGCAATGGCAAGAATGATAACGTCACTCATGATTTAGGTATTGGTTTAGCTAGTGGTTTAGGTATCGGAATGAGCAATACTAAAGCGCGTTTAGATGCTATGTTTAATGGAGATTATGAATTTAACATCACCGAAAATAATCAGCAGGGTTCAACAGTAACTCTATCGATCCCTTTAAGAAATTAATGGCAGTATGATGAATAAACCGTTAACCGCAATAATTGTTGATGATGAACCTCTTGCTCTTGAGGGGCTTAAACTTCGACTGGAAAAAATTCCTGAGATAGAAGTTATTGCCCAAGCGAGTGATGGCGATCAAGCTATTTTGCTATGCCATGAACTATGCCCCGATGTACTGTTTTTAGATTTACGTTTGCCAGGATTAAATGGCATAGAAGTCGTTCAATCTCTACAATCGGACATTTTGCCTATGGTTGTTTTTGTCACTGCATACGGTGAATATGCCTTAGAGGCTTTTGAATTAAATGCCATTGATTATGTGATGAAACCAGCAAATTTAGGCCGATTACAAAAAACAGTTGAACGTATTATTCAAAGGCATAATCCGCAAAATTCGGATAAAGAAAAATTTAAATTACTCAAAGCCTTAGGAGATACTTCCGGAGTATCAATTTCAGAGCTAGAGAATTGGTTAGACTCAGATAAACCATTACCTACCGCATTTTGCCAAGAGTTGGTGATTAAAAACAGTGACAACGAGAAAATATTTTTACCGGTAAAAGATATACGTTGGATTGATGCGGCCGGCGATTATATGTGTGTACATACCAATAAAGAAACCCACATTGTTCGAGTGACGATGAAAAAACTCGAAAATCATTTAGATGAACGACTCTTTAAGCGTATTCATAAATCTACTTTAGTGAATATTAATTGCATTAAGAGCATTCGTTCTTTGCGCAATAGTGAAAGTATACTAGAGCTTGGTGATGATGTTCATTTAAAAGTGAGCCGCAATTACAGTTCTGCTATTCAAGCGCTAATTGAGTCAAAAACTCTTTAGCCTCCTTTATTTTACCTAATAACCTTTCAACTTAATTATATCTCGCCTTATCGCATTTATTGTATAAAAAATAGCAACACCGCGTTTAATTCTCCTGATGCCGCATTTCAATTGTAACGACATGTAATTAAGTCGAGTATGAATCTAGGCAGCAGTGTATATGCAAACTCAGCATATGACTGTTTAACTATCGAGTTACTTTTTTAATGTCACCAAAGAAAATAATAAAACTAAAAGACATTGGCTAAGTGATGAAACGATAATCGTACGGTATTGGGAATTAGTTATGATAAAAGTTGCGAAAAAAATCACACAATGGTGTGTTTTGATGTCAACAGTCTCTTTGATAGGTTGTGGTGGTGTTGAAACTCACACTGATGGTAGTAAAGTCGATCCTCAAGAGCCAGTCAGTGATTGGCAAATGGTGTGGAGTGATGAATTTGACGGTAGTGCAATTGATAGCAAAAATTGGACTCATGAAGTTAATTGTTGGGGTGGAGGTAATAACGAGAAACAATGTTATACCGAAGAAGCTGAAAATTCATTTGTTAGTGATGGCACACTTAAACTAGTCGCTCTACCTGCCGCAGAGGGCGCTGAATTGCCTTATACTTCTGCCCGTATGATTAGTAAAAATAAAGCTGATTTTAGCTATGGTCGTTTTGAAATAAAAGCCAAAATGCCTTACGGACAAGGGAGCTTTCCAGCTTTTTGGATGCTGCCTACTGATGATACTTATGGTGGCTGGCCAAAATCTGGTGAAATAGACATTTTAGAAACGATTAACTTAAAAACAGTTAACGATGAAGGTATTGTTGAAAATAATGTCCATGGCACACTACATTATGGTAAAGAATGGCCAGACAATTCTCATTCAGGTAAGGCATATAGTTTACCTGACGGTGTTAACCCAGCGGATGATTTTCATGTTTATGCTATTGAATGGCAAGAGGGTGAAATTCGCTGGTATCTTGATAACTATTTATATGCTACCCAACGTCAATCAGAAGTTCGTTATAACAGTAAAGATGAAGCGGTAGGGCTTTCACATCAAGGTTGGTTTGCTGAATATTTTGATGCTGTAACAGGTGAATTAACTACTCACTGGGATAAAGCCCCATTTGATCAAGCATTTTTTATGATTTTAAATAATGCGGTTGGTGGTAATTGGGCTGAAAACTCAAATGACTTAGGCATAGATGCTGAAGCTTTTGCTGACGGACAAACATTTGAGATTGATTACATTCGTGTTTATCAATGTATCCAGAACCCTGATACTGGTAAAGGTTGTGAAACCGTTCGAGGTGGCTACGATAGCCTTGATGATGCCCTAGTTGAAGGTAAAGCGCCAATTCCTTCACCACCAAGTATTGCTCCGCCACAAAGTCTTACTATTTTCTCGGGGTCAGTAAATCCTAGTTGGCCAGCATGGGACTGTTGTGGTGATTCAACACCTGTGGTCGTTGCTGATGCAGATAAAGGCGATGTAATGGAGTTTATCGTGGGTGAATCGCCGACGGTTAATGGCTTTATTTCAAGAGCAGAATTTATTACTGATGAATCAGGCACACCAAGTCCATTTGATGCTTCCCCTGCAATTGCAACAGGCTCAGTTCGGTTTGAGATGAAAGTAACGTCAATGCCAAATGATGCGGCTGCTGATTGGATTTTCAAAACAGAAAGTTTAGAAGGTTCTACCGCCGTTGATTTTGTTTTGTCAGCAAGTTTAGAGGGTGCAGTACCCGTCGTTGGTGAATGGCAAACTTACACCTTTCCACTACAAATGTTAGCAGAGGCGGGCTTAGACCTTAGTGCTATCGACGTCGTTATGATATTTCCAGCATGGGGCGCAGGTGAAGGAGCAGTCTACAGTGTAACTAATGTAGAAATTGATTCAGGTGTTTCAACAGACTCACCACAAGTGGTGTTATTTGAAGATGCAGAAAATCCTAGCTGGCCAATGTGGGATTGCTGTGGCGGCTCTACGCCGATTGTTGAAATTGATGATGATGCTCATGGCGCAGTTGCTGAGTTTGCCATTGGTGGCGACCCAACGGTAATGGGCTTTATTTCAAGAGAAGGAAATACTGATACACCAGCACCTTTTGATGCTTCTGCTATTTTAGCTAATGGTGTAGTGCAATTTGAAATGAAAGTAACTTCCATGCCAAGTGATGCAAGTGCAGTTTGGATGTTTAAGGTTGAGTCGGGTAATGGCGCAACGGCAGCAGAATTACCACTAAGTGATAGTATTGAAGGCGTAGCTCCAGTTGCTGAGCAATGGCAAACTTATACATTCAACTTGTCAGATTTAGCCAACGCTGGATTAGATGTTAGTGCCATTGACGTATTGATGATTTTCCCTGCATGGGGTACTGGTGAAGGTGCAATTTACCGGGTTGATAACGCTAAAATGTATGATCCTAATGCATCTAGTGGCTTTAATGGTCATGTGTTATTTGATGATGAAGCGATGGGGCAGTGGAGTATTTGGGATTGTTGTGGTGGTTCAACACCAACAGTAGAAAACGATGATACCGAACATGGTATGACTGCTGAATTTGTCATTGGTGCTTCACCAACAGTGATGGGGATTTTAGCGGACGATGATGTTTATTTAGATGCTTCAAATTTACTCGCCAACGGTGTAGTTCAGTTTGAAATGAAAGTAATCGACGCACCAAATGATTCAAATGCTACTTGGATGTTCAAAATTGAAGCGGGTGATGCCTCATCTGCGGTTGAATTAGAACTTGCTGCCAGCCAAGAAGGTTTAGCTCCGATAACAGGGCAATGGCAAACCTATACCTTTTCTTTACAAAGCCTTTTGGATGCAGGTCTAGATATCAGTGCCATCGATGTCTTGATGGTTTTCCCTGCTTGGGGAGCTGGCGAAGGGGCGGTTTATCGTTTAGATAACGTGATGATTTATGATCCTACTAGCATGCCAACAGCGCAAGGTTTAGCTATTTATGATGATGCTCAACACGCTGATTGGGCTATTTGGGATTGCTGCGCCGGTTCAACGCCAACAGAAGAGCAAGATGATGCCGATCATAATATGGCTGCTGAATTTGTCATTGGCGGGTCACCCACAGTGATGGGATTTTTGGCCAGTGATGACGTTTATTATGATGCCAGTGCTATTTTAGCAAATGGTGTTGTCACTTTTGACATGAAAGTAGTAGATGCACCTAATGACTCTAGCGCTACTTGGTTATTTAAAATTGAATCAGGTGATGCAGATACTGCGGTTGAACTTGCTTTAAATGCAAGCCAAGAAGGCATTGACCCAGTTGTTGGACAGTGGCAAACCTATACCTTTTCTTTACAAAGTCTTTTAGATGCAGGCTTAGATATTAGTGCCATCGATGTCTTGATGGTTTTCCCTGCTTGGGGAACGGGTGAGGGTGCCGTTTATCGCATTGATAATGTGGCGATAACAGCGCAGTAATCTCGTTAATTAAAAATATTGTGCGGTACAAGCTTTAAAGAAAATGTACCGCCGTTTTAAAACTAATTTTAAGAAAGTAGGGTAACCATGAAACATTCAAATTTTTCTAAAAAACGCTTAGCCGTTTATATATCAGCAGCACTAACTGCTGGTATTACTACCAATGTAATGGCTGAAGAGGCCAACTTAAAAGAAGCAGAAGATAAAAAAATTGAAGTCATTGAAGTTAGGGGTATTAAAGGTAGTTTATCCCGAGCAATGAACTTAAAAAGAGATATGTCAGGTGTTGTTGATGCTATTTCATCGGAAGAAATGGGTAAATTCCCTGATAGTAACTTAGCTGAATCATTGCAGCGTATTACCGGTGTTAGTGTTAGTCGAACTAATGGTGAAGGTAGCCAGATCACTGTGCGTGGTTTTGGTCCTGATTTTAACCTAGTGACCTTAAATGGCAGACAAATGCCGGGCACAGGTAATAGCCGCTCGTACAACTTTGAGAACTTAGCCTCAGACGGTGTTTCTGCACTAGAGGTTTATAAAACTGCAAGAGCGGAAAAACCAACGGGTGGATTAGGCGCTACGGTTAATATTGTTACCAGTAAGCCATTGTCTAGCTCAGGACAAAAACTATCGGTTTCAGCTAAAGCACTACACGACAGCTCAAATGAAGCTGGCGATAATGTTACTCCAGAGTTTTCAGCTTTGTATTCAAATACTTTTGCCGATGAAACCTTTGGTTTTTCTTTTGCGTATAACTACCAACGACGAGACTTTCAACAGCAAAGTGCGGGTATTCAAGGCTGGCAAGCAAACGTTGCCTTACCAACTAACTTAGATCCGGCAAATGTTATTGACCCTAGACCTTTAGACGATGAAGGAAACCGTATCGGTAATCACTTTTTTCCTCGCGATATGAACTACGGTATTACTGATGTGCAACGAGAGCGAAACAATGGCTATGTTGTTTTTCAATATGCACCTACAGAAGATCTTATTTTTACGGTTGATTATACTGCATCAAAATCTATTACTGGTACCAACTCTATTGGTTGGGGTATGTGGAATGACTATGGTGGTAACATCAATGGTTATGAGTTAGATGAAAACGGCACGGTAATTTATGCCGACATCAGTGGCAATGATGGCTCATTTAGTGCCAATAGAAATACCACTGAAGTTGAAGCTCAATCTGTTGGTTTTAACATTGATTGGTATGTTAGTGATACCCTTAATTTTAGTCTAGATTATCATAACTCTAGTAATGAGGCTGACAACGGTAAAGATAAAGGCATGGGAAGCTCTGGCTCATTAGTACTTGGCTCAGATCAGTTAAATACTAAAATTTATGACTATAGAACCGGTGAAATACCTCACGCTGAAATATGGTGGAACAATGGCACCAATGAATTAGCCACCAGTGAAATTGATTCACATTTTAGTCAATTTACTCATTCTCCTGGCAAGTCAGAAGTTGAACAACTGCAGCTAGATGGTGTTTGGGAAAATGATGTTTTTGATATTCCTTTGGTTGATATTAAATTTGGTATTGCCCGCACCGAACAAAAAATAGGTGGTTCTAGTGCATGGAGTGGGTTAATTGGTGGCTTCTTGTTTAACCCTAATTATACTGCAATGTTACCTGATGGCATGTTTACGCGTCATAATACCAGTGGCTTTTTAGATGCTTTTGATGGCGGTGGTTCAGCGTTAAGTCCTAATTACTATTACTCTTTTGATTTTGATGAATTAGTGGCTAGATCTGAAGCCTTTTTAACCAATGAAGTATTGGGTGGCGATGATTATTTTGCCACCACGGCCTATCACGATATGGGGGCTGTGTCTTCAGGATCGGTAGAAGAAGATACGACCAGTATTTATATTCAGGGCTCGTTGGAGTTTGATGTGCTGGACTTCCCTGTTCAGATGAATCTTGGTGTGCGCTATGAAGAAACAGATGTAACCAGTTATGTTTTGCAACCTGTACCGACAAGCGTATGGTGGAAAGGCGGTAGTGAATGGCATACACAATACTTACCCGGTGAAGATAACTTCCTTGAACTAACCGGTGAGCATGATGTGCTACTACCGATGTTAGATATTAAAGTTGATATTACCGATGAGTTAGTTGGCCGTGTATCTTGGGGTAAAACGATTTCTCGTGCACCACTGGGTAGTTTGGCTGGGGGCAGAAGCCTTTCAGGTAGCCCTAAGATTGGTTCACGAAATGGTAGTGAAGGTAATACAAACTTACAACCTTATGAATCAACTAACTTTGATTTGAGTTTTGAGTATTATTACGCTGAGGCAAGTTATGCTTCTGTTGGTTACTTTAGGAAAGATGTAAAAAACTTTATAGGTAGTCAAATATCTTCAACTACCATCGAAGGCTTTAATGATATTTACCTAGGGCCTCGTTGGCAACAAGCGGTTACTGATATTGAAGGACGAGGTGAACAAGCGACTAATGATGCTGTTTTCGCTCAAATTCAAGCAAATGGCTCTACGTTAAATGAACAAGGTTATTTAGTACCAACCTCTAGCGATCCTCTGATGGATTGGGATATAAACCGTCCGTTTAACGCACCTGATAGTAAAACGGTAGACGGCTTTGAAATCGCACTTCAGCATGTATTTGGTGAGTCTGGTTTTGGTGCTGGTGTTAATGTCACGGTTGTTGATGGGGATGTTGAGTTTGATGTCGATAGTTTAAGTCAGCAAACTCCGTTAACAGGTTTAAGTGATTCTGCTAACGTGCAAGCCTTTTATGAAAAGCATGGTTTGTCAGTGAAAATTACTTACGCTTGGCGTGACGAATACTTAATAGGTGTTGGTCAAGGTCAAGGGTCATCAGACAACCCGCCTCAGTATGCTAAAGAATTTGGTCAAGTGGACATGAGTGTCAATTATGATGCGACTGAAAATTTAACTGTTTTCTTTGAAGGTATTAACCTTAATGATGAAACTGAGCAAGGTTTTGGTCGTTATGAAGAGCAATTCCTATTTGCTCGACAATATGGCCCTCGCTACTCTTTAGGCGTTCGATATAGTTTTCAATAGTCTGTAGTTAACTCTAGCGATCGATAGATAATCGATCGCTAGATTTTTCATCATGCAAATTTAGTGGCTTATCAAAAATTACCCCTTAAGTTTCTTTATTGCACTTACAAATTTCAAACAAAAGGAGTTCACCTCATGGCTGGAGCTTCGTTCAGTGTAGAACAATCAAATACTCAACACCAAGAGTCAAGCAGTGCTAATCAATTTGCACTGTTTTCATTGACGTCATTATTTTTTATGTGGGGTTTTATTACCTGCCTTAATGACATTCTAATTCCACATTTAAAAGCAATATTTGCGTTAAGTTATGCTCAATCGATGTTGGTGCAATTTTGCTTTTTTGGCGCGTATTTTCTCGTTTCATTACCAGCTGGAAAATTGGTTAAAAATATGGGCTATCAAAAAGGAATTGTTATTGGCTTGATCGTAGCGGCAATGGGATGTTTGATGTTTTACCCTGCGGCTTCATTGCATAGCTACCCAGTTTTTCTTTCAGCATTATTTGTTTTAGCTAGCGGTATTACTATTTTACAAGTATCGGCAAATCCTTATGTAACCTTGCTTGGTAGTAAAGAGACAGCGTCAGCTCGATTAACCATGACCCAAGCTTTTAACTCATTAGGTACAACTATAGCGCCATATTTTGGTGCATTGCTTATTTTAAATGAAGCCACAGATGCGATGGCTGTAACAACGGCTGAATCTGTTCAAGTACCGTATCTAGGGCTGATGGCGGCTTTATTGTTGCTTGCTGCAATCTTCGCCTTCATAAAATTACCTCATATCGCCAGTGCTGAAGTTGTTAAAGGTGAAAAAATTGAAGGCTCGGCATGGCAATTTCGTCACTTAATATTAGGAGCAATTGGTATTTTTGTTTATGTCGGTGCTGAAGTATCTATTGGCAGCTTTTTAGTTAACTTTCTAGGTGAAGCAGACATCGCCGGATTAGCAGAAGCAGAGGCTGCCAAATATCTCACCTATTTTTGGGGCGGTGCAATGGTTGGACGCTTTATTGGTGCTGCGGTTATGCAAAAATTAGAGGCTGGCAAGGTACTCGGTTTTAATGCCTTTATGGCCGTTATCTTAATTGCTATTACGATTGTTAGCTCTGGCAGTATTGCGATGTGGGCAATATTGTTGGTGGGTTTATGTAACTCAATTATGTTTCCTACCATCTTTAGCTTGGCACTAAATGGTTTGGAAAAACACACCAGTCAAGGCGCGGGTATTCTTTGTTTAGCAATCGTAGGTGGTGCAATTTTACCGGTTATACAAGGCGTATTAGCTGATAGCTTAGGTGTACAACTCGCCTTTATTTTGCCTTTGTTTTGTTACCTCTATATTGCCTTTTATGGCCTCAACGGCTGCAAAGTATCAAATTGATAATGAATGAAATATTTGGAAAACCAGTTTAAGTGAGAAAAACATGAAGAATTATAAATTTACCCCGACAGCAGTATTGATGCTGCTTTTCCCAATGACTATGTTACTTGCTTGTAATCAGCAAAAAGCAGCTGTTAATGAAACAAAAGAAAGCCTTGTAACACAGCAGGACAAAGTAACAGAACAAGACAAGGTCGCAGAGCAAACAGGCTCAACTGATATTTGGCCTAAACTTAGTTTTGATGTTAAAGAAGATCAAAAAATTGAATCAAAAATAATAAATACGCTGTCAACGATGACTTTAGAGCAAAAAGTTGCGCAAATGATCCAGCCTGAAATTCGCGATATCAACCCTGAAGATATGCGTAAATATGGTTTTGGCTCATACTTAAATGGCGGCGGTGCTTTTCCAAATAATAACAAACATTCAACGCCACAAGACTGGATAGCTTTAGCTGAGCAAATGTATCAAGCCTCAATTGATGACAGTCTAGACGGCAGCAGTATTCCAACAATGTGGGGTACCGATGCTGTCCATGGTCACAACAACGTTATTGGCGCCACCTTGTTTCCTCATAACATTGGTTTGGGTGCGGCAAATAACGCAGAACTTATTGAACAAATTGCGAAAATTACCGCTACAGAAGTGATGGTTACTGGTATTGATTGGGTTTTTGCACCAACGGTCGCAACGGTAAGGGATGATCGCTGGGGTAGAGCATACGAGGGGTACTCGGAAGATCCTGAAATAGTAAAATCTTACGCTTCTGCCATTGTTAAAGGACTGCAAGGTAGCGCTGATGAAGATTTTTTAGGCGATGATAGAGTTATTAGTACCGTTAAACACTTTATCGGTGATGGCGGAACACAACATGGGGATGATCAAGGTAATAATACAGATAATGAGCAAACACTTTTTAATGTTCATGCTCAAGGCTATATTGGCGGCTTAACTGCTGGTGCGCAATCAGTTATGGCATCGTTTAATAGCTGGCAGGGTGAAAAACTTCATGGCAGTCATTATTTATTAACCCAAGTGCTAAAAGAAAAAATGGGTTTTGATGGTTTTGTTGTGGGTGATTGGAATGGCCACGGACAAGTTAAAGGTTGTAGTAATGAAAATTGCCCACAAGCGGTGAATGCGGGTCTTGATATTTTTATGGTACCTACCGATGCATGGAAACCTTTGCTGGAAAATACCATAGCACAAGTGAAGCAAGGTATTATTCCGATGTCCAGAATTGATGACGCAGTTTCTCGTATATTACGAGTAAAATATCGTGCAGGATTATTTGATAAGCCTAGCCCAGCCAACCGAAAGTTTTCTGGAAAAACTGAGCTTATTGGTAGTGAAGAACATCGTGAAGTAGCAAGGCAAGCAGTACGTGAATCATTGGTGCTACTAAAGAATAATGACGGATTACTGCCACTATCGCCAAAGCTGAATATTTTAGTCGCTGGCGATGCTGCTAATAATATTGGTAAACAGTCGGGCGGTTGGACCATCACTTGGCAAGGTACCAACAACCAGAACAGTGACTTCCCAGGAGGAAGCTCTATCTATGATGGTCTTTCGCAACAAGTAAAAGCGGCAGGTGGACAAATTGAACTAAGTGAAAATGGTAGTTTTGTAACTAAACCGGATGTTGCTGTCGTTGTCTTTGGTGAAGAGCCTTATGCTGAAGGTCAAGGTGATAGAGAACACTTGGCTTATCAACAAGGCAGTCAATCAGATTTAGCGTTATTAAAGCGTTTGAAATCACAAGGTATACCAGTGGTATCAATCTTTATTAGCGGCCGGCCTATGTGGGTAAATGCTGAACTTAATGCCAGTGATGCCTTTGTGGCTGCATGGTTGCCGGGCTCTGAGGGTAAAGCTGTTGCCGATGTGTTATTAGCGGATAGTGCGAATAACATGCAACATGACTTTAAGGGTAAACTCTCGTTTTCTTGGCCTAATTCACCTGTGCAAATCGTTAATCGATTTGACGAAGATTATCAGCCATTATTGCCTTACGGTTTTGGTTTACGCTACTCTGAGCAAAGCGTATTGCCCGCTAATTTACCTGAAAGTTTTGTCGTAGAACAAAGCATAGTGCAAAGCTTGCAAGATACACCAATTTTTAGCGGAAAGGTCGAACAACCTTGGCAGATGGTTTTAGTATCAGCTAAGGATGAGACAATCATTAACTCTAATAGTGTATCTTTGGGGGCTATTAACTATCGAACGGTGGATAAAGATGTTCAGGAAGATGCCTTTAGCATTAAATTAACCGGTGAGGTGAATGCCGGAGTTAAGTTTACTGCTGTAAATGATGTGCAGCAGTTATCAACATTGGCTGTAAGTACAGAGCTCTTGGTGAACATTAAAAGAGACAGTGAAGTTAATGGTGCGGTGTGGCTATCAATTCCTTGTTTTAAAGAACAAACACTCAAAGACAACTGTCGTTCAAGCTATAACATTGCCGATAAGTTAGCTAAAATTCCACAAGGACAATGGCAGGATGTTTCAGTTAGCTTATCTTGCTTTACTCCACAAGTAATTGAGACAGATAGCGTTTTAGTGCCCTTAGCAATACAGTCTACAGGTACCTTGAATATCGCGATTAGTAAATTACATTTCAGTTATGTGAAAAATGTGGCTGACGTTCAGTGTGATTAATAACACTTAGCACAAGGTTTTGAAAGTAACCTAAAAGTGCGTGAAATCACTTTATTTCAAACAACAAAAAAGGATGCCTAGGCATCCTTTTTTAATATCTGTACTAAAATATCATTACTGGAATGGTTAGCTAATAAATTTAGCTAACCCAAGTAAATAATACCTTACTTTTTAGCAGCACGTTTTGCAGCATCTGCAGCTTTAACTTCAGCAATAACAGTTTCTGCTACGTTGTTAGGACAAGGCATGTAGTGAGAAAATTCCATTGAGAATTGACCACGGCCTGATGTCATTGTACGTAATGATCCGATGTAACCGAACATTTCTGAAAGAGGTACGTCAGCTTTAATACGAACACCAGAAACACCCGCGTCTTGACCACCGATCATGCCTCGACGACGGTTTAAATCACCAATAACATCACCAACGTGATCATCAGGCGTAAACACATCAACTTTCATGATAGGTTCAATTAACTGAGCACCAGCTTTTGGAATTGACTGACGGAAAGCACCACGAGCAGCGAGTTCAAATGCAACAGCAGATGAATCGACAGCATGGAAACCACCATCGTATAATTCAATTTCAACGTCAAGTACAGGGAAACCAGCAAGAACACCATTATCCATCATGCCTCTGAAGCCCTTCTCGATTGCCGGGAAGAATTCTTTAGGAACATTACCACCAACAACAACTGAGCTGAATACGAAACCAGTTCCAGGTTCGCCGGGCTTGATACGGTAATCAATTTTACCGAACTGACCAGAACCACCAGATTGTTTCTTATGTGTGTAAGAATCTTCAATTGCAGTTGTGATTGTTTCACGATAGGCAACTTGTGGCTTACCAACTTCTAATTCAACACCGTAAGTACGTTTTAGAATATCTACTTTGATATCTAAGTGAAGTTCACCCATACCAGATAAAATCGTTTCACCTGAATCTATATCAGTTTCAACTTTAAAAGTAGGATCTTCTGCAACCATTTTACCGATAGCAAGACCCATTTTCTCAGTTGAACCTTTATCTTTTGGTGTTACAGCAATTGAAATTACCGGCTTAGGGAATACCATAGCTTCTAAGATGATTGGGTTTTTAGGATCACATAATGTGTGACCTGTCTGAACGCCACTTTTCATACCAACAATTGCGATGATATCACCGGCTTGAGCAGAAGTAAGTTCGTTACGGTCATCAGCTTGCATTTCACACATACGGCCGACACGCTCAGTTTTACCTGTTGCCGCATTAAGAATGGTATCGCCTTTCTTCAATGTACCTGAATAGATACGTACGAAAGTTAATGTACCAAAACGGTCATCAGTGATTTTGAATGCTAACGCTTTGAATGTTTCATCTGCAGAAACGAGTGCGTACTCACCATTAGCTTCACCTTCTTCATCAGTTAGAGGTTGTGGATCAACATCTGTAGGTGAAGGTAAGTAATCAACAACAGCGTCAAGAATATTTTGAACACCTTTGTTTTTAAAAGCAGAACCACAGTAAGTAGGGAAGAAGTCCATAGTACGTGTACCTTTACGGATACAACGCTTGATATCTTCCATTGAAGGCTCTGTACCTTCTTCTAGATATGCTTCGAAAAGTTCATCATCTTGCTCAAGAGCAGTTTCAAGAAGCATTTCGCGGTATTCTTCTACTTTATCAACCATGTCCGCAGGAACATCCTGGATTTCAAAGTTCTCAGGAAGACCAGAGTCATCCCATACCCATGCTTTACGAGTAAGAAGGTCAACAACACCAACAAACTCATCTTCTTCACCAATTGGCAACACCATAACAAGTGGGTTAGCACCTAATACGTCTTCAGTCTGTTTAACAACACGGTAGAAATCAGCACCTAAACGGTCTAATTTGTTTACAAAGATAATACGGGCAACTTCTGAGTCATTCGCATAACGCCAGTTAGTTTCTGATTGTGGTTCAACACCACCAGAACCACAGAATACACCAACACCACCATCAAGAACTTTAAGTGAACGGTATACTTCAACTGTGAAATCAACGTGACCAGGAGTATCGATAACGTTGAAACGGTGATCGTTCCAAAAACAGCTTACCGCAGCAGACTGGATGGTAATACCGCGCTCAGCTTCTTGTTCCATGAAGTCAGTCGTAGACTCACCATCATGTACTTCACCAGTTTTATGGATCTGACCGGTTAATTTAAGGATACGTTCAGTTGTTGTGGTTTTACCAGCATCAACGTGAGCGAAGATACCAATATTTCTATATTTAGATAAATCTGCCATTACTTTACTCTGTATAAGGTGTTACTAAAACTTCGCAAAAAATCGCGAAATTGATGAAAATTTGCGCGGGAGTATACCATTAGTAAAGTAAAACAAACATAAAAAATGAAAATTAATTAAAAAGTCTAATTAAATAATGCTGGGTTTGTATAGGTTAATAGCTTACGTTTAAATATTATAAATTTATTGAATAATATCTAGCGGCTTTGCGACGATGCATCAAGCTCAATTGTTATATTAAGTAGCACCGTTTATTTTGAAGGGAAATTAAAAATTGGAACAAAGGAATACCAAGTCATTTTAAAGGAATGATTAAGGTATGGTAAGAGGAAACCCATACTTTTTTGAAAAGTGTTAAAAATTTGATCGGATCTTCTTTACTCCAGATCTAGTTTTAAATATTCGCAAAAATAAGTGCGACCATTTACAGTACTAAATTGTTATATTTATTATGATGAGTAATAAAGGGATTGGATTTGCTTCAATGGAATGAAAGTTTAGTCGATAAAATGAAACGAGGAGAGCAAGGTGCATTTGAACAATGCTACCGCATACTCTCTCCTGTTATTTTTACGGTAATCCTTAAGATTTGTAAAAATAGAGACAATGCTAATGATCTGTTGCAAGATACTTTTGTTGATGCTTTTGAAAATCTACAGACATTTCATCAACAAGTGCCCTTTAGTGCTTGGCTGAAAAGAATTGCTTTTAATAATACCTTTAACTTTTTGAAAAAAGACAAACGATTAGTTTTTAACATTGACCACTTCCCCGAACAAGTTTCTTTAATCAACACCGTAGAGAGTGAACTGGAAGACAATAATTTATTGATTCATCTATTTAGCCAGTTCTCAAAAATTGAGTGCTTAATCATCTGGCTATATATAGTCGAACAATATAAACACATTGAAATAGCGCAACTGGTCGGTAAAACCCCAAGTTATTCTAAAACAATCGTTGCGCGATGTTTAAAAAAACTGAGAGCAAAACAAGAGGTAAAAAACTATGCCTATTGAACTTTTTAACCCTCAAAAGTTAACGGAAGAAGAAAAGCTTCATTTAGATTCTTGTAAAGAGCGCCAAGCCTTTAATGAAGATATAAAACTACTTCAGCAATCAGCGAATGAAATTACAATTGAGCAACCAGAAGAATTTAATTGGCACAAAATTAACGATAGATTAATGTCCTCAAGGCCATCACCAATAATCTGTGACGCCAAAGTAAAAAAATCACATTATATAAATCAATTTTTAGTTTTGGCGGCATCGATTTCATTCGTTTTTGTTGGCTGGCTGGGCTGGAATAATTACCACTTACAACATCAGCTAGATGTTGTATTAAGAATTAACCAACAAATTGAACTGAAATTATCTGAGTTTAGCAAGCCAAGATTAAATCAAGTGTATTTATTGCAGGATATTAAAGCTGTTGAGCTAAAACTGACAACTGAAAAGTCATTAAAAAATAAAATAATATTATTAAATGAACGGAGTCTATTAATGAAACAGGTACTTGATAATCAACAAGGAGATAGTTATGAATTTAGTATTTAATTATTTTTCGGCCAAGCTTTATCTTAGCACTTCATTGTTGTTGCTATTTTCAAGCATGTTATCAGCAAACACTTTGCCAATGTACAAATGCGCAACCATAAACTTAACAGCGACTAACGAATCGAAACAACCCGTAATTTTTGAATTACTATCAAACAACAATAGCTTAATAGATCATGATGTTTATATCGACGAGCACAAATATAGTGCATTTTTACTCCCCGGTAAACACAGTCTAAAAATAAGGCAGTGGTTACTTAAAGACTATCAAAGATATGTTCAAACTAATGAACAAGGCCTACAACAGCTATTGATTGCTAAAACTAGCACTCATGAAATGCTATTGAAAATAGAAGCAGATTATAATTATCAACTGTTACTTTTTAATAATAGCGCAGAACAGAACTTAATCTTAGAAAAAACAACGCAGCAATGTGACCTACAAAAACATAAGGCTATGTTAGCTAAGTATGAACCACTAGCTTCTAAATTAGTGAATTCAATAAAGTTACCAAATGAACTAGAGTCACGTTTATATAATGTAATGGATAAAATCGTACAACAAAGTCCCCCCCTCACAAATAATTCAACGATAAGTAATGTCATGCCGCTAAAATTAATGGGCAGCTTCGGTGTTACCTTCGAGCAGGAAAGTGCCAGCTCAAATACCGAGCTAAAAATATTAACGGTTTATCCATTTTCGGTTGCTAGCCAATTAAAGTTGGCCAGTGGCGATGTGATTATGAAATTAAATAATAAAGTCGACTTAAAATCTACAGGTTCTGCTAATAGTAAATTCCAACATTATATTAATAGCCTGAAGATAGGTGAACAGATTAATGTTTTAGTAATGAGAGATGGTAAAAAAGTCTTGTTAACAGGAAAGTATTTACCAACCATTTTACCTGAAAGCCAATATCAAATAGTTCCAGACAATTATATTTATAAAGCCGTTAATGATAGCTGTTCAGTTATGGCACACAATATAAATGGTATTAGGTCGTATAAAGTCATCGCGCATAATGGCAGATTATTAACTCAAATATATGGTCAAGTAAGTCCATCAACGATAAAACTCTTCCCTGGGATACATCGTCTTAAAGTGGCATTTATTCCGTCAAGTTTAACGCCGTACACAAGGAGGAAAAGAAGTGGCAGGGGTGGTTTAATGGGAAGTTCTGGCTCTTCTGATGATATTGCGCCAAGAGTTAGGGGGGGGAATAAAGTGGGTGATGGCGGTATTAAGCAATTAATGATGAATAAAACTGGATCAGTTAGGGGCTGGTTTAAGCGTCCCTCAACAAGTAGCTCTTCGAGTATTAATTCTTATTCAGGGTCAACTCATTATTCGGCTTCAAATATTTTCAATCAAGTATTAACCATCACATTAAATGTTAAAAATAATCACCGGTATGAATTAAACATTGAAGAAGTTAAAAGTGATCAGGGCTCCTCTTCATTTCAGGCAATACATGCTAATGACTTTGAAATGGAATCGGACTGTCAAAGTGAAGATTCTAACCCAGTGTTAACTCCTGTATTGACGGAGAAAGCGCTAGTGCAAAGTCATCTGTTAGCAAAAGAGCTTCAGTTTGAATTAGACCAATTATTATTGGAACTAAAAACCTATTACCGAACTAATGGAATAACTAAAGGCGTAGTCGATGTGTATAGAGAAAAAAGGCTAGTCGATAGTTACGGTGTCCATGGTAAAATGGTTAGTTTTGAAGAGGGCTATGCATTATTAGTTAGGCACATCGCCTATAATAGTTTAGCAAGCAAAGCTGGATTACAAGTTGACGATGAAATTTTAGCCTTTAATGGTCATGCTTTTAGTCACAAGTCCCCTACAGAGTTTTTAGCGGGTATAGCAAAGCTATCTGATGGCCAAGAGTATCAATTGCTCATTCAGCGCGGAGGTGAAAATCTGACTATTTCATCAAAGTTTAATATAAATATACTTCCAGCTTTTCATTTTTCAGTTGATATGGGGTCGGTTGCTCAAGCACAAATGGCGATTACTCGTCTTATAGGGGAATAACTCTACTAGCTAATCAATACTTGCTTCTAAAACCATCTCATGTATAATGCGCATCCGCACATGTTTCGACGTGTGCGATTTTATAGTTAAATGCACGTATGTTTAACTATTACAGTAACTCCGATTTGGAGTTAAATGTTGTTTAGTAATACACCCCCTTCCGGCAATAAAGGAAGCAGAGGGCTGTATTTTTTTGTTCTTTAGAAAGGGGATTTGTCTTCATGTCAAATCAAAGAATTCGCATTCGTTTGAAAGCGTTCGATCATCGTTTGATTGATCAATCTACAGCAGAAATCGTTGATACTGCAAAACGTACTGGCGCGCAGGTTCGTGGTCCTATTCCACTTCCTACACGTAAGGAACGTTTCACTATCTTGACTTCTCCACACGTAAACAAAGATGCGCGAGATCAGTACGAAATTCGTACTCATAAACGCATGATTGATATTGTTGAGCCAACTGAAAAGACTGTAGACGCATTAATGCGTTTAGATCTTGCAGCAGGCGTTGACGTTCAAATCAGCTTGGGTTAAGGGGTTTTAACAATGACTATAGGTCTAGTTGGACGTAAAGTAGGCATGACACGTATCTTCACTGAAGATGGCGTATCAACACCTGTAACCGTTCTAGAAGTTGAAGCCAACCGCATCTCACAAGTGAAAACTGTAGAGACTGATGGTTATTCGGCGCTTCAAGTAACAACCGGTAAGCGTAAAGCAAGCCGTGTTAATAAACCAGCAGCTGGTCATTTTGCTAAAGCAGGCGTTGAAGCAGGTCGTGGCCTGTGGGAATTCCGCTTAAATGCAAATGAAGGTGAAGGTTTAGAATTGGGCGGTGATATCACTGTTTCAATTTTCGATGACACTAAATTAGTGGACGTAACTGGTACATCAAAAGGTAAAGGCTTCCAAGGCGGTATTAAACGCTGGAACTTTACTATGCAACATGCAACACATGGTGTTTCGTTATCACACAGATCAAACGGTTCGTTAGGTCAGTGTCAAACACCAGGTCGCGTATTTAAAGGCAAAAAGATGTCTGGTCACATGGGTTCTGTGCAGGTTACTACACAAAATCTTGAATTGGTTCGCGTTGACGCAGAACGTAACTTGCTCCTTATTAAAGGTGCAGTTCCGGGCGCAATCAACGGTAACGTAATCATCAAACCAGCTGTTAAAGCTTAGTCCAGGAGATTTGTGATGGAATTAGTATTAAAAGACGCTAAAGGCGCTCTTGAAGTATCCGAAGCAACTTTTGGACGTGAGTTTAATGAAGCTTTAGTACACCAAGTAGTAGTTGCTTATGCAGCTGGCGCTCGTCAAGGTACTCGTGCTCAGAAAACTCGTTCAGAAGTTAGTGGCGGTGGCGCAAAACCATGGCGTCAAAAAGGTACTGGCCGTGCTCGTGCTGGTACTACTCGTGGTCCAATCTGGCGTTCTGGTGGTGTAACATTCGCTGCTAAACCTCAGGATCACAGCCAAAAAGTTAACCGTAAAATGTACCGTGGTGCTATCGCTAGCATCCTTTCTGAGTTAGTTCGTCAAGAACGCTTGATTGTGGTAGAAAATTTTGCTGTTGAAACACCAAAAACTAAAGAGTTAGTTGCTAAGTTAAAAGGCCTGGAGCTTAAAGACGTATTAATCGTTACTCCAGAAGTTGATGAGAACTTGTTCTTATCTGCCCGTAACTTATACAAAGTTGACGTTCGTGACGTTGACGGCATTGACCCAGTAAGTTTAGTTGGTTTCGAGAAAGTTTTGATGACTGCTACTGCAGTTAAACAAATTGAGGAGATGTTAGCATGATAAGCGAAGAACGTTTGTTAAAAGTGCTTGTAGCACCGAACATTTCTGAGAAGAGCACTATGGCTGCTGAAGCAAACAACACTGTTGTTTTCAAAGTATCTGTAGACTCTACCAAAGCTGAAATCAAAGCTGCTGTTGAGAAACTTTTCGAAGTTTCAGTTGACGGTGTTCGTACCTTGAATGTTAAGGGAAAAGTAAAACGTACAGGTGCTCGCACTGGTCGTCGTAACGACTGGAAAAAAGCGTACGTTACTCTTAGCGAAGGTTCAGATATCGACTTCGTTGGCAACGCTGAGCAATAGGAGCAGATAAAATGGCTATAGTAAAATGTAAACCTACTTCTCCGGGTCGTCGTCACCTGGTTAAAGTGGTAAACAAAGAACTACACAAAGGCAAGCCTTACGCACCATTATTAGATACTAAATCTAAATCTGGTGGTCGTAACAATAATGGTCGCATTACTGTTCGTCACATTGGTGGTGGACACAAGCAACATTATCGTATGGTTGACTTTAAACGTAATAAAGATGGTATCCCTGCGAAAGTAGAGCGTTTGGAATATGATCCAAACCGTAGTGCCAACATTGCGTTAGTATTATATGCAGATGGTGAACGTCGTTACATCTTAGCCCCTAAAGGCTTAACAGCTGGTGATGTTATCCAGTCTGGTGCTGACGCTCCAATCAAAGCAGGTAATACAATGCCTTTGCGCAACACGCCTCTAGGTAGTGTTGTTCATGCAATCGAACTTAAACCTGGTAAGGGCGCTCAAATCGCTCGTGCTGCTGGTACTTATGCACAACTAGTTGCTAAAGACGGTGCTTATGTCACTTTACGTCTTCGCTCTGGTGAAATGCGTAAAATTGAGTCTGACTGTCGTGCAACTTTAGGTGAAATCGGCAATGCTGAACACATGCTTCGCTCTTTGGGTAAAGCAGGTGCTTCACGCTGGCGTGGTGTTCGTCCAACTGTTCGTGGTGTTGCCATGAACCCAGTTGACCATCCACACGGTGGTGGTGAAGGTAAAACATCAGGCGGTCGTCACCCGGTATCACCTTGGGGTGTACCAACTAAAGGTTACAAGACTCGTTCTAACAAGCGTACCGATAAATTTATCGTACGTCGTCGTACTAAATAGTACATTTAATTAAAGAGGATTCACCATGCCACGTTCCCTCAAGAAAGGTCCATTTATAGACCTGCACTTGTTGACGAAGGTAGAGAAAGCGGTGGAAAGCGGGAATAAAAAGCCAATTAAAACTTGGTCCCGTCGTTCAATGATCATTCCAACAATGATCGGATTGACCATCGCTGTCCATAATGGCCGCCAACACGTACCTGTATTTGTAACTGATGAAATGATCGGTCATAAATTAGGCGAATTTGCACCAACTCGTACTTATCGCGGCCATGTCGCAGATAAGAAAGCGAAGAAATAGGGGAAATTATAATGGAAGCTATCGCTATACATAAATTTGCCCGTGGTTCTGCTCAAAAAGCACGTTTAGTTGCGGATCAAATCCGTGGTGAACATGTTGAGAAAGCACTTGAAATTCTAACTTTCAGCAACAAAAAAGCTGCTGAATTAGTAAAGAAAGTACTTAACTCTGCAATTGCTAACGCTGAGCATAACGAAGGTGCAGACATTGATGAACTAGTTGTTAAAACCATTTTGGTTGATGACGGTCCTACAATGAAACGTATTATGCCTCGTGCGAAAGGCCGCGCGGATCGGATTATTAAACGCACAAGTCACATCACTGTGATTGTGTCAGATTCTTAGGAGAGAGTAGAATGGGACAAAAAGTACATCCTACCGGTATTCGCTTAGGGATCAGTAAACCTTTCGCGTCTACATGGTTTGCAAGCAACAAAGACTTTGCTAGTAATTTAGACGGGGACCACAAGGTTCGCGAATATTTAACTGAAAAGCTTAAGCGTGCATCATTAGCAAAAGTAGTTATCGAGCGTCCAGCTAAATCTATCCGCGTAACAATTCACACGGCTCGTCCAGGTGTTGTTATCGGTAAGAAAGGCGAAGATGTAGAGAAGTTACGTATCGCAATTTCTAAAATTGCCGGTGTACCAGCTCAAATCAACATCGCTGAAGTTCGTAAGCCAGAAATGGATGCGCAGCTTGTTGCTGACGGTATCGCTAGTCAATTAGAACGTCGTGTTATGTTCCGTCGCGCTATGAAGCGTGCAGTACAAAATGCGATGCGTTTAGGCGCTAAAGGTATCAAAGTTCAAGTAAGTGGTCGTTTAGGTGGCGCTGAAATTGCTCGTGCTGAATGGTATCGTGAAGGTCGTGTTCCATTACACACTTTACGTGCTGATATCGACTACGCTATTGCGCGTGGTAACACAACTTATGGTGTTATCGGTATCAAAGTTTGGATCTTTAAAGGTGAAGTTATGGGGAAAATGCCACTTAAGGCAGAAGAACCAGCGGCTAAACCTAAAAGAAAAAACAACCGCAAAAGCAGTAAGTAGAGGATTAAGTAATGTTACAACCAAAACGTACTAAATTCCGTAAGCAATTTAAACTGCGCAACCGTGGACTTTCACACACTGGTAGCTCAGTAAGCTTCGGTACTTTCGGCTTAAAATCTCTTGAACGTGGTCGTATGACTGCGCGTCAAATTGAAGCCGCTCGTCGAGCAATGACTCGTCACGTGAAGCGTCAAGGTAAAATTTGGATCCGTGTATTTCCTGACAAGCCAATTACTAAAAAACCTCTTGAGGTTCGTATGGGTAAAGGTAAAGGTTCAGTAGAATATTGGGTATGTCAAATTCTTCCTGGTCGTGTTCTTTATGAAATGGAAGGTGTTTCGGAAGAAATCGCACGTGAAGCTTTTGCTTTAGCCGCTGCTAAACTTCCGTTTAAAACTTCTTTCGTAACTCGGACGGTAATGTAATGAAAGCCAGTGAACTTAAAGAAAAAAGCATTGAAGAGCTAAATACTGAATTATTGGGCTTATTGCGCGAACAGTTTAACTATCGCATGCAAGCAAGCACAGGTCAGTTAGCGCAAACTCATTTGCAAAGAATCGTACGTCGCAATATCGCACGTGTTAAAACAATCATAACTGAAAAGGCAGGTAAGTAATGAGCGAAGCTAAATCTCGTACACTACAAGGTCGCGTTATCAGTGACAAAATGGATAAGTCTATTACTGTCCTGATTGAACGTCGCGTTAAGCACCCTATGTATGGTAAGTACATGACGCGTTCAACTAAGTTGAAAGCGCATGACGAAACTAACCAATGTAATGCTGGTGACGTAGTAACTATTCGTGAAGTTGCGCCAATCTCAAAGTCTAAAAACTGGACTTTAGTTGACGTAATCGTAAAAGCTTAATTTATTTAATAAATTAGTTTTAACGTAATAGTTAGTAAAAGCCCCTATCATTTATTTGATAGGGGCTTTTTATTGGCTGAAACTAAAGCTGCGTTATTACACCACTCTCAAAGTCTGCTGATTAAAAGAGAAGTGGACTTTAGTTGACGTAATCGTAAAAGCTTTATTATCGTAAGATAAATTAGTTTTAACGTAATAGTTAATTAAAACTCTAATCATTTATTTGGTAGGCTTTTTATATTGGCCAAACAAAATCGTTTATCTGGAAGTCTCCTTAAATAGTAATAACATAACTTAAATGCATTCTGAGTCTAAGCTGTACTTCCTATTGATAATCCAAGTACTGGTCATTTTTTAGCTAAATAAAGTATCACTTTTAAGTTACTGGTGTTATAATCTCGCGCCCACTGGGTTTGTGCTGCGTACTTTTTATGTACGAAGCGTAGGTTTCTAGGGGATAGTAAGGCAGTGACGGGTCAATTTCTGGCCTTGAATTTTATCTTATTTAAATTTTAATTGGCTCTGATTTATTAGTTTTTTGCTGATAATGACAGAGGCAAAAGATAATTAGCGGAGTAAAACAATGATCCAAATGCAATCACAGCTTGATGTTGCTGATAACAGCGGCGCAAAGCGTGTTCAATGTATTAAGGTTCTTGGTGGTTCGCACCGTCGCTACGCACGCATTGGAGACATCATCAAAGTTGCCGTCAAGGAAGCAATTCCTCGTGGTAAAGTAAAAAAAGGTGATGTATTAACTGCGGTAGTGGTGCGCACTAAGAAAGGCGTACGTCGTCCAGATGGTTCAGCCATCCGTTTTGACGTTAACTCAGCTGTAATGCTTAATGCAAATTTACAGCCGATTGGCACTCGTATTTTCGGGCCAGTGACACGTGAATTAAGAACTGAAAAGTTCATGAAGATCGTTTCTCTAGCACCAGAAGTACTTTAAGGAGTCACGATAATGGCATCTAAGATTCGTCGTGATGATGAAGTAATAGTACTTGCAGGCAAAGACAAGGGCAAAACTGGTAAAGTTACCAAAGTTCTAGTTGAAAGCGGCAAAGTATTCGTAGAAGGTATTAACCTAATCAAGAAGCACACTAAGCCTGTACCTCAGTTACAGCAGCCTGGTGGAATTGTTGAGAAAGAAGCACCTTTACAAGTTTCCAACGTAGCGATCCTTAACTCGAAAACGGGTAAAGCAGATCGTGTTGGTTTTAGAATTGAAGACGGCAAAAAAGTTCGTTTTTTCAAGTCTAATAACGAATTAATATAATTGGAGTAAACGATGGCGAAACTGCATGATTTATATAAAGATACAGTTGCAGCTGAATTGCAAAAGCAATTCGGTTACAAAAGTGTCATGCAAGTCCCTCGGATTGAAAAGATCACCCTTAACATGGGTGTTGGTGAAGCAATTTCTGATAAGAAAGTATTAGAGCACGCCACAAATGATCTTACTGCAATCTCAGGACAAAAGCCGGTCACGACAGTAGCACGCAAATCAGTTGCAGGCTTCAAAATTCGTGAAGGCTATCCTATAGGCGCGAAAGTAACTTTACGCGGCGAACGTATGTGGGAATTTTTAGAGCGTTTAATCTCTATTTCAATCCCTCGTATCCGTGATTTCCGTGGTTTAAATCCAAAGTCATTTGATGGCCGTGGTAACTACAGCATGGGTGTACGTGAGCAAATTATCTTCCCGGAAATTGATTACGATAAAATCGACAAAATCCGTGGTATGGATATTACTATCACTACTAGCGCGAAGAATAACGACGAAGGCCTTGCTTTATTGTCAGCCTTTAACTTCCCGTTTAAGAAGAAGGTGTAGAGTTATGGCTAAAACGTCAATGAAAGCTCGTGAAGATAAACGTACCAAATTAGTAGCACAATATGCTGAAAAGCGTGCTGCGTTAAAAGCAATCATCTCTGGTCTTGACGCTTCTGAAGAAGAACGTTGGGAAGCAGTATTGAAACTTCAAAAGTTACCTCGTGATTCGAGCAGTAGTCGTCAACGTAATCGTTGTAATATTACTGGCCGTCCACATGGTTACTTACGTAAATTCGGTTTAAGCCGAATCAAGTTGCGTGAAGCAACTATGCGTGGTGAAGTTCCAGGTCTTAAGAAAGCTAGTTGGTAATTCACGGGAGTAAATGGTTATGATGACTGATCCTATCGCGGACATGTTTACACGCATCCGCAACGGTCAATCTGCAGCAAAAGTT
>Ga0209707_1000284_pt1 | contig 32430 bp, 30 predicted proteins | sample EN4Hudsemesocosm_FD_184630 | JGI IMG/M metagenome (GOLD analysis project Ga0209707, IMG submission 184630) | Methane-oxidizing microbial communities from mesocosms in the Hudson Canyon - EN4B Hudson Canyon (SPAdes) (version 2) | ecosystem: Environmental > Aquatic > Marine > Cold seeps | place... | reverse complement strand
TTGAAGACTCTCTCAACCAAGTTGGTAGCACTAAACACTATAATGATTTAACAGCACAAATTGCCGCCTTACCCCTTGTGGGTGAAACGATCAATCTTAACCTGCCTGAATATGTCACGACTCAAGCACTAAACGGCCTATTCACTGTCATCTCACAGGAAGAGAAAAAGATCCGTGACAATCCTGCCGCTCGTACAACTGAATTATTAAAACAAGTATTTTCAAAATAACAGCGTAAAAGACTATTACCAATGATCAATCTGTAATAGTATTAACACCATCAATTTAAACAACGAGAATACTCATGGCTGAAGCTGTCGCACATAAAATTAACCTTTGTAGTCAAGGCATCGCACTTAAAGCTCTTTTTACCGGCTACTTAGTCGTCGTTGCAGTAGGCTATATGATGGCTATTGTACAAATTCAATTCACTCATGGACTCGCTGATGGTGAAATGGGCTTATCGGTTGATGATATTGTTTACAGTTATTACGGCAAACGTTCTGGTTCCGTGATTGAAGCAAAACTTAATGGTTCTATGCAACTTATGGCACCCGATGAAGAACGCTTGAAAATTATCAACTGGGTACATAAAGGTGCTGATGAAAAAGCATTTTATGACACCGGAATCCGTAAAATTATGGATACCAATTGTATTATGTGCCACAACGCTGCGTCAGGCTTACCTATCCCGGATTTTACCGAGTTTGAAAATGTGGTTGAACGCGCTAAGACCGATACCGGTGCAAGCTTTTCATCTTTAGCTCGCGTTTCTCATATCCACCTATTCGGTATCTCATTTATCTTTATGTTTGTGGGCTTGATTTTCAGTCTGGCGGCAGGTGTACCAAGATATCTAAAAGCTGCTGTCATTGTCATGCCTTATGTTTTCTTACTACTCGATATTTCTTCATGGTGGTTAACAAAGTTAAACCCTAACTTTGCTTGGTTAGTGATTATTGGTGGTGGCGCTATGGGATTATCATTCGTCTTTATGTGGGTGGTATCAATGTATGAAATGTGGATTATGCCACGCCTACACAGTGATGATCGTGATGCATTATTAGATGAATAGACGTCATCACTAAATAATAAACTTAAAAAATGCTTACTGGATAGACTCTCAGTAAGCATTTTTTTTGTCCCATCTAAACGCTTACTTATTCGAAAAATATTCTTTCGTCAGTTTAAATACAACGGGACTAAGTAGTAATAAGGCAATAAGGTTCGGCAATGCCATTAACGCATTTAAGGTATCGGCCACTAACCAAATAAAAGATAGATTTGCCGTAGCACCAAGAGGTACAGCAATGATCCATAGGATACGAAATGGAATAATTGAACGAATCCCAAATAAGTATTCCACACATTTTTCACCGTAAATACTCCAACCTAAGATAGTCGTAAAGGCAAAGATACATAGGCCAAATGAAACGATGATTCCACCAAAGCCTGGCAAGACAGATTCAAAAGCAAGTGACGAGAGTGTTGCGCCAGTCTCTCCGCTTGTCCAAACACCTGAAACAATAATGACGAGCCCTGTAATCGAACACACGATAATCGTATCAATAAATGTTCCCATCATAGCAATAGTCCCTTGCTGTACAGGACTATTGGTTTTTGCAGCAGCATGAGCAATAGGCGCACTCCCTAAACCCGCTTCATTGGAAAACACACCTCGTGCAACACCAAAGCGAATAGCTGCCCACACAGCAGCCCCTGCAAAACCACCAGTTGCAGCAATCGGCGTAAAAGCATAGGTGAAAATAAGGTTAAATGCCGCTGGAATTTGTGAAGCATTCATGACCAAGATAACAATTCCGGCTAGCACATAGCTTATCGCCATGAAAGGTACTAATTTACCAGCAACCGTAGCAATACGTTTTATCCCGCCCAGCAACACCATCGCCACTAACACGGCCATGACTAAGCCTGTCACTAAGGGAGAGACTCCTAAGTTTGAAGATAAAACATCCGCCACTGAGTTAGCTTGAATCGTGTTACCAATACCAAAACCAGCTAAGCCTCCGAAAATAGCAAAACTTGTGCCTAGCCATGCAAAACGACTACTTAGGCCATTTTTAATGTAATACATCGGTCCACCAACTTTATTACCATTGGCATCCGTTTCACGAAAATGAACAGCAAGCACAGCCTCTGAATATTTGGTTGCCATGCCGACTAATGCCGTCATCCACATCCAGAATAAAGCACCGGGCCCACCTAAGAAGATGGCCGTTGCAACACCAGCAATATTCCCTGTACCAATTGTTGCGGCAAGTGATGTCATGAGGGCATTAAAAGGAGAAATATCACCTTCATCTTTTGACTTGGAATTTCGGCCATGCCACAACATTTTAAAGCCATAGCCCAACTTGGCAATTGGCATGCCTTTAATACCAATCATTAACACAAGCCCCGTGCCGAGAATGAGCACCAACATCATCGGGCCCCAGACAATGCCATTAAGCTGTTTAATTAGATTGGTAATGAGTTCCATACTGAATTCCTTAAATATTAGCTTATGTCATTCTACCATTAGATGTTCTATTTCAATGTGCATAAGTTGAACAATAAAGCATCATTCCATAGCTGAAATAACTTACCACGGAAAATATATTATCTAACTGAAATAATGCTGGGATGGATAGTGATTTGCATTAGATATTGTTCACGGCTAAAGCGCGCTCCTACAGTGGGAGGGCTAGGTTCAGGGCTTATATTTATCGTCATTCTCGAGTCCTTTTATCGAGAATCCATTCTAAAAAACACCACTATTTTGTGGATTATCTTTCAGCATTTGTTGATAAAACTCACTAAACTCTAAACCCCAGATTACATTCAAGTTTTCCAAATGCTCATCCAGATCTTTTGGAAGCATCGGAGGTATCCTGTTAAATGCGAAGATCACTGTATTTCGGTAGTTAGGTAAAGATAAACAGGCTGTCTGACGATCAAAAACAGTCCTAATTGCAGATAAATAATGCATAAAAGCATTACCATCATCCACCAGCAGGTTTAGAGAAATATGCCCTTTATCTGTCAGTAATAATCGGCATTTCTTTAGAAACTCACGCTCAATAACCCACTCAGGAGTTTTCTGACCTACCGCAATATCAACAATGATGAGATCATATTTATGTTCACAGTGTTGTACATAGTCAACAATATCATCGGTATATATAGTCCAATTACTGCCTATTGGAAATTCAAAGTAGTCACGTGCAATACTGCTCACTAGCTCAGACTTTTCTACGGCATCAACAACAACATCAGGAAAGCAAGCAGAGAAATATCGTGCAGTGCTTCCCCCGCCTGTTCCAGCCAATAAAACCCGTTTAGGTATGCCAGAAAAAACTATTCCAGCCAACATTGCTCGATTAAGCGGCAATGGTAATATTTCAGGGTTGTTTAATATAATTTCAGATTGAACTAAACCATCATTAAAATCTAACCATCGCCTATCGTATTGTTGCCAAACCCGAACTTCATCCTCAACACTTTGTTGTTCAAACAATAAGTGGGGAGGAAACTGACTCATTAGCCTTCTTTTTTTGCCTCAAGCGCATCCCATCGTTCGTACATAGCTTCTAACTCCGATGTTAACACTGTTAATTCATCTTGAGTTTTTGCTTGCTTATCAACTGACTGCTGATAAAAGTTAGGCTCGCTAATTTGTTTATGTAATTCAGCTTGCTTGAGCTCGAACTGTTCAATTTCTTTAGGCAACACTTCTAAATCAAGTTGCTCTTGATAAGTAAGTGATGATTTCTTATTCACTTTTTTTACCGCAGGTTTCGCTTTCCCTACTACTTTAGTCGAAGTTTGAGCTCTCTTATCTTGTGCCCGTTGATGTAACCAATCATCATAGCCACCCACATACTCACGCACGTCACCATCATCATCAAACACAATCGTACTGGTTGCAACATTATTGATGAAAGATCGATCGTGGCTCACTAAGAGTAATGTGCCTTTATAGTTCATCAATAACTCTTCTAATAAATCTAATGTTTCAGCATCAAGATCATTGGTTGGCTCATCCATCACTAATAAGTTAGCTGGCTGAGTGAAAAGCTTAGCTAATAATAAACGGTTCCGCTCGCCACCAGATAGAGATTTAATAGGTGTGCGAGCACGTTCTGGTGTAAATAAGAAATCTTGTAGATACCCCATTACATGCTTACTGGCACCACCGACTTCAATAAAGTCTTTACCCTGCCCTACATTGTCAACCACGCTCACTTCTTCATCCAATTGACTACGCAATTGATCAAAGTAAGCAATCTCAATTTTAGTTCCTAACTTAACCTCACCTGACTCAGGCGCTCTTCGCCCTAATAGAATGGACAATAATGTTGTTTTACCGCAGCCATTCGGGCCGATTAAACCAATTTTATCACCACGTTGAATAACGGTATTAAAGTCTTTAAATAATACTCGTCCATCATAGCTCTGACCGATACCTTCAGCTTCAACAACCAATTTTCCGCTGCGGTCAGCATCTTGCAATTTCATTTTGACATTACCTTGGACGTCACGTCTTGCACCACGTTCTCGACGCAACTGCTCCAAGGCGCGTACACGTCCTTCATTACGTGTACGACGTGCTTTCACACCTTGTCTAATCCATACTTCTTCTTGTGCTAGTTTTTTATCAAATAGTGCATTTTGCTGTGCTTCTTCTTCCAATAGTGCTTCACGTCGTGCTAAGAAATTTTCATAATCGCCAGGAAAACTAACTAGTTGTCCACGATCAATCTGAATAATGCGCGTTGCGAGTGATTGCAAAAACATACGGTCATGGGTGATAAACAACAATGTGCCGCCATAACCTTTTAAGAAATCTTCTAACCACATGATCGAGGTAATATCTAAATGGTTCGTTGGCTCATCAAGTAATAACACATCCGGTTCTTTAACTAATGCTTGCGCCAATAAAACGCGACGTTTCATCCCTCCCGATAATGCTGCAAATTCCACATCTGCATCTAAGGACAATCGTGAAATTACTGCCTCTACTTTCTGTTCGACAGACCAGCCATCAACGGCTTCTAACTCATGCTGGGCTTTTTCTAATGCCGCTAATACTTTCTCTGAACTATCTGTTTCTAATTGGTGGATCACATGATGATAGTTAATTAATAACGGTGCAATATCACCTAAACCTTTGGCAACAACATCAAATACACTACCATCAGTCCCATCAGGCACTTCTTGCTCAAGTCGAGCAATATTTAGGCCTTGGCCAATGATCTCACCTGAGTCTTGTTTAATTTCACCGGCAATCACTTTCATTAATGTTGATTTACCTGCACCGTTACGTCCGACCAAACAGACTCGTTCGCCACGATCAAGTTGAAACTCTACTTTATCTAATAGGTTAGGGCCGCCAAAACTAACGGTTAACTGTTTTAATGATAATAATGCCATTTTTAGATCTATACTCGTAATACGTTAATTAATAATGTTCTGTCATTCCCGCGAAAGCGGGAATCCATGGGCAGAGCCAAATAGTCACAATCGTTGGATTCCCGCTTTCGCGGGAATGACGGTGAGTACTTTATAAAGTCACTGCTTTTAATCTTCAGCTTCTTCTAATGCTTCACTGGCATCAAACCAGTCCATTTCAGCTTGTTCTAATGCTGATTTAAAATTGCCTTGTTCAACTAATAAAGCTTTTAAAATTTCTTTATTGCTATCTTCATACAAGCTGTTATCTGCTAATTTATCTTCTACGTCATTTAACTGCTGCTGAATCTTATCCATCTTCTGTTCAGACTTCTTAACAGCATTGCGTAGGGGCTGAAGTTTTTGCCTAGCTTCAGCGGCAGCCCGACGGTCCTCTTTTTTATTCGATATACCACTTACTGTGGCTTCAGACTTAACAGGCTTATCTTTATCACTTAACCATTGTCGATAATCATCAAGGTCACCATCAAATGTTTTTGCTTGCCCATCTGATACTAGCCATAAATCATCGGCAACTGTTCTCAGCAAATGACGGTCATGTGACACAAGAACGAGAGCACCTTCAAAATCTTGTAATGCCATCGTTAAAGCTAAACGCATATCGAGGTCAAGGTGATTTGTCGGTTCATCAAGTAGTAATAAGCCAGGTTTTTGATAGACCAATAGCGCCAGAACTAACCGTGCTTTTTCTCCGCCAGAGAATGGGCCAACAAGTGATAAAGCATCATCACCATGAAAACCAAAGCCACCTAGGTGGTTTCGTAAATCCGTTTCTGTTGCAATACGATCTAAACGTTGCAAATGTTGTAACGGTGTCTCATCCATTGTTAGTTGCTCTAACTGATGCTGAGCAAAGTAGGCAATTTTAATGTCTTTCGCTTCTTTGCGTTTCCCCTGCAAAGGCGGTAGTTCACCTGCAATCAATTTAATTAATGTCGATTTACCTGCACCGTTTGGGCCTAAAAGCCCAACTCTATCGCCAGGCGCTAACGATAGTTTAACCCCAGAAATAAGCGGTATGTCATTATAACCGACCGCTACTTTATCTAAACTTAATAACGGAGCAGCCAAGCGTGTCGGAGGAAAGAAACTAAAGTGAAAAGGTGAGTCAACATGAGCAGGAGCAATTAACTCCATTCGCTCTAATGCTTTGATACGACTTTGTGCTTGCTTGGCTTTGGTTGCTTGTGCTTTAAAGCGTGTAACAAAACTACGAATATGGGCAATTTCACGCTGTTGTTTATTATGTGCTGCCTGTTGATGAGCTAAATGCTCAGCTCGGGCCAACTCAAATGCAGAATAGTTTCCAGAGTAGGCTTTCATCTTCTGCTGTTCAATGTGAACTACTTGATTAACCACGCGATCAAGAAAATCACGATCATGTGAAATTAAAAGCAAGGTACCTTGATAACTACGTAACCATTCTTCCAACCAATAAACCGCTTCTAAATCTAAATGATTTGTTGGCTCATCAAGCAATAATAAATCAGAACGACACATTAAGGCTTGCGCTAAGTTTAAACGCATTCTCCAACCACCAGAAAACGTAGTAACAGCTAGATTTTCTTGGTCACCAGTAAACCCTAGACCATGCATTAGGCGACCTGCTCGACTCCGTGCAGTATACCCATCGATTGCAGCTAATTTATCATGAAGTTCGCTTTGGGCATGACCATCATGCTCAGCTTCGGCTTTCTGCAGTTTTTCCTGCAAACGCATATATTCTTCATCACCTTGCAAGACATAATCAATAGCAGGAATATCAACCGCAGGAATTTCTTGCGCCACATGAGCAATCACCCATGAGTCTGGAATCGAGACGCTACCATGATCAGCATGTAACTCATCACGCAACAAGGCAAATAGGCTTGATTTACCTGTACCATTTGCACCGGTTAAACCTACTTTTTGCCCCGGATGAACAGTCAGGTTTGCTAATTCAAATAATAGCCGAGCACCTCGGCGAATAGAAAGTTGATTAAGTTTTATCATCGCGTACATTCCTGTACGCCACAGCTTCGCTGTAGCCTACGGCAGTGCAATTTTAATCCAATTAAATTTGTCATGGCGCGCATTGTATCAGGGCAGGCATTTCAGTGCTGTAAACCACACCGTGGTTTGTAACGATAACTCCGTACTACTACACCTTACAGGATATTAAGACACCTTATCATTTCCTCGCCCACGTCATTACCGCGCATGTGGGAATCTAATGATAGCAGCAACATTCACATCCCATGGGCTAGGATGACAAACGGATACGTTTTACAACTCAGGCAGTTGCCAATCAATAGCCCGCTTGTCATGATCGATTAAGTACGCATTTGCTTGACTAAAATGCTGGCAACCAAAAAAACCTCGATATGCTGATAATGGCGATGGATGTGGCGCTTTCAAAACACAATGGCGAGAGGTATCAATCATGGCTCCTTTCTTCTGAGCATAACTTCCCCACAACATAAACACGACATGTTCACACTGCTCATTAACCACTGAAATAATCTTATCTGTAAAGTGCTCCCATCCCTTTCCTTGGTGTGCATTCGCATTTGAATCTTCCACAGTCAGCACAGCATTAAGTAATAAAACACCTTGCTCAGCCCAACTTTCTAAGTAACCGTGTTCTGCTGGGGTAATATCTAAATCGGTCTGTAATTCCTTATACATATTCACCAGTGATGGCGGTGTTTTTATTCCTGGTAAAACAGAGAAGCATAGACCATGAGCCTGATTTGGCTGATGATATGGATCTTGGCCTAAAATAACGACCTTCACATCATCTAGTGGCGTTGTTTCTAATGCATGAAACCAATTGGAAGAATGTGGATAGATAACTTTTTGCAGATCTTTTTCAGATCTTAAAAACTGTTTGAGCTCTTGCATATAGGGCTGCTCAAACTCACCACTGAGTCCAGATTGCCAACTAGGCGCATTATCTAAAACCATTTTATCACCTTATATTAATAGCAAAAAACGCATTAAACTCACGTCGTTTTTGCTGTGCTGTTTCAATATCAATTAATTCAAATGTTACTCCACAGCCAGCTTGTCGTTGTGCTAGCTTGGCTAAATCGAGTGAAAACACAGTGGCAATTTTAGGGTATCCACCCATCGTTGGGCTATCTTTGAGTAAAATAATCGGCAGCCCTTGCGTTGTAATTTCCACACTGCCATAACAAATCCCTTCAGACACCATTCTCGCTTGAACATTTGTCATCACATGCCCATCAAGACGACAACCAGTTCTATCCGAGGCACTAGTCACGGTATAACGTTGATTGAAAAAGTGTTGTTTTTGCTGCTCATCAAATAGATCAAATTGGTAACTGGGTAAAACACGAAGCGTTATATTTCTATCATAATCAGGAATAAACTCGGATGGCATCATACGATGATCCATTGATTTATCAGCAGATTGACATGAGAGCATATCGCCATTAAGTAATTGTGTTCCTATATTTTCACGTACATTAACCGACTTTGAATTAAATAATGGTTTAGTCTGAAAACCACCCTTGACGGCTAAATAACTACGTATGCCACTTTTTGCTGTTGACCATGTTAGCGTGTCATTAGGCTGCACATTAATCACATGCCATAAAGGCTGGGGGACACCATTTATCTTAAAGTCTAAATCAGCACCCGTTACTGCAATACACATATTATCTAATGCATTTAACTCACAACTGCCAAAAGTAATTTCTAATACGGCATCATTAAAGTCATTGTCGAGTAAATGATTTGCCCAGCAATAGGCATGTTCATCAGCCACACCGGATTGACTTAAACCATACTGTGCAAAACCAAACCGACCATAGTCTTGAATTAAGGAATAAAAACCGGCTTTTATAACTTCGAAACTCACAAGCCACCACCTAGTGATACATATTCTTGCTGAGATATCGGCACAAACTTCACATTATCACCGACTGAAAATCGTTTGATATTCTCAGGGTTATTGAGTGATAAATCTATCGGTGTTCGTCCAACAATATTCCAGCCGCCTGATGATGCAATCGGATATACAGCAGTTTGATCATCAGCAATGCCAATACTTCCAGCAGGGATCTTGATTCGTGGACGTGCTAAACGAGTAGAATTGATTCTATCATCAACTTTACCTAAAAAAGCAAAAGCAGGACTAAAGCCTATGGCATACACTAAATACGTCTTCGCACTATGTATCGTTATAAAGTCCTCTAGGCTTAATCCTTTATCGTCCAATAGTTCACTTAAATCTAGGCCCGTATCCAAACCATAATAAACAGGAATTTCAATCAATGTTGACTTCAGGTCACTTGGTGCAAACGTGCTGCTGGATAACACCTGCTCTACATGACGACAAAAATCATGATATTGAATGAGATTGAGTCGGTAACTGATCATTAAACTTGTGTAGGATGGCACAACATCAATGATGAGGTCCCCAAGCGAACCCAGTAATTGCTGAGTATAAAATGCAATTTCCCCTGCAAGCTCTGACGTTGCATGACACCCAAAATAAATAATGATCGCATTCTCACCTGCCAGTTTGATGCTGGCCATTAGCTAGCCTTTAGGATTTTTAATGCTAAAACAGAGCTCGGGTTATCTGAGTGAAAACAAATAGTATCTATCTTTGCAGATTCATCTTGGCAAAAGTAATAGTATTGCTCAACAATGTGTTGAGGATCAATTAGCATCGCACCCTGCTCACTTCTTGGAATCATCTGCAAACCTCGGTAGCCACGATCTGCAAATGCTTCATAAAGGAATTGAATATTTGTATCCCGTGAAAAACGATTAAACGTATCAGTATTAATCCCAGCTTGCACGATCAAGGATAGCGATGAATCAAGACGCTCAATCACATTACAGACAACAACTAACACCGCCTCGTTATGTATCATATCGTGATACAAAGCACCATGAGGCTTAATATAATCGAGCGTTACGCCTTGTTTATGACACAAATTTTGAAAATAAATCACTTGCTCATAAACAAGCTGAAATAACTCATCTTCTGGGAGAGCATGGCTTTGTCGTCCAAAGTTTTCCCTATCAGGATAACTTGGATGAGCCCCTACTCTAACGCCATGTTGCTGTGCCTGTTTAATTGCATCAATCATACTTGACTCATCGCCAGCGTGACCACCACAAGCGATATTAGCCATATCAATCAGTGGCATAACAAGCTCATCTGGGCTAGGGATTAAGCATTCACCTAAGTCACAATTAATTAGTTTCATAGTGGCTATGTTAATCAAATTTAAAATCACTGTGTAAAATTTTTATCTTATATTGATTGCCGTGCTCGTAGGCATTGTCACCTCATTCATTCCAAGGCATAATCGACATGTAATTCACTACTCGTGAGATATATTGATGGCGAAACTAAGTAAAACTGATTTGCAATGGCAAGAGCTACTTGATGAAGAGCAGTATCGAGTCACACGTCGGGCTGGGACTGAGCCCCCCTTTTCTGGCAAATATGTCAGCCATAATGATAATGGCCTGTACCTCTGCATTTGTTGTAATCAGCCCATTTTCTCCTCAAATGATAAGTTCGAGTCAGGATGTGGCTGGCCAAGTTTTTCTGCTCAAACCGAACATGGCTCTGTCACTCACCATGCAGATAAAAGTCATGGTATGGATAGAACAGAAGTACGTTGCCAACAGTGTGATGCCCATTTAGGACACGTGTTTGACGATGGCCCGGCACCAACAGGTTTACGTTACTGCATCAACTCCGTGTCTTTAGATTTCTCCAAAAAATAATATGGCCGCCTCAAAAAGTGATTGGTTTGTCTATATGATTGAAACTGAAAACGGCAGTCTTTACACTGGTATAACGACAGATTTAGAACGCCGATTATCTGAACATCAATCTAAACAAGGTGGCGCACGCTTCTTTCACACCAGCTCAGCGAAACAAATGGTATTCCACGAATCACATCCTGATCGCAGCAGCGCTTCTAAACGTGAATCAGCAATCAAGAAACTTTCACGCAAAGCAAAAATAGAACTGATCGAAACCCAATAAGTTCATGTATAATGGTGGGTTATCTAAAACTCATACCATTTATCCAGGAATACGATCTTGCTTACTACTGCAAATATCACCATGCAATTTGGCGCTAAGCCTCTATTTGAAAATGTCTCCGTCAAATTTGGCGGTGGCAATCGCTACGGTCTCATCGGAGCCAATGGCTGTGGTAAATCCACATTCATGAAAATCATTTCAAAAACACTTGAGCCAACAGCAGGTAATTTTAGCTATGACGTGAATGAAACATTTGCAGTCTTAGAACAAGATCAGTTTGCTTATGAAGATCAGCGTGTTATTGACGTCGTTATTATGGGTAATAAAGAGTTATGGGAAATTCATCATGAACGTGACCGTATCTATAACTTAGCTGAGATGTCGGAAGAAGATGGAATCAAGGTTGCACATCTTGAAGGTGAGTATGCTGAGATGGATGGTTATACTGCCGAGTCTCGTGCAGGTGAATTACTACTCGGCGTAGGAATTCCTACTGAACAACATTACGGTCCAATGAGTGAAATTGCACCCGGTTGGAAACTGCGTATTTTACTTGCTCAAGTACTGTTTGCTGAGCCTGACATCATGTTACTTGATGAGCCAACTAACCATCTGGACATCAATACAATCCGTTGGTTAGAAGATATTATCAATCAACGTACTGGCACAATGATCATCATCTCGCATGATCGTCATTTCTTAAACAGTGTTTGTACACATATGGCAGATATGGACTTTGGTGAGCTTCGTGTTTATCCAGGTACCTACGATGAATATATGCTGGCATCAACACAAGCTCGTGCTAGTCAAATAGCTGACAATGCAAAGAAAAAAGCACAAATCATTGAATTACAAGATTTCGTTCGCCGTTTCTCAGCTAATGCATCTAAAGCAAAACAAGCAACATCACGTGCCAAACAAATTGATAAAATCCAACTGGACGATATCAAACCATCAAGCCGTGTTAATCCGTACATTAATTTTGAACAAGATAAAAAATTATTCCGCAATGCAATTGAAGTAAACAATATCAGTCAAGGTTACGATAGTGAAGAATTGCTGTTCAAAGACTTTAAGTTTATGGCTGAAGTGGGAGAACGAATCGCAATCATCGGTCCAAATGGTATTGGTAAATCAACGCTTGCTAAAACCCTAGCGACAGAGATGGCTCCAAAATCAGGCGAAGTAAAATGGTCTGAAAACTCTAATATTGGTTACTATGCACAAGATCATGAATATCTATTTGAAAATGATCTTAGCTTGTTTGAATGGATGCAGCAGTGGGGAAAACCATCAGATGATGAACAGGTTATTCGTGGAACACTAGGTCGTTTACTGTTCTCTGGTCCATCAATTGATAAGAAAGCTAAAGTCTTATCTGGTGGTGAGAAAGGTCGAATGATGTTTGGTAAATTATTATTACAAAAACCAAATATCTTAATCATGGATGAACCAACCAATCATATGGATATGGAGTCTATTGAATCATTAAATATGGCACTCACACGCTACGATGGCACATTGTTCTTCGTCAGTCATGATCGTGAGTTTGTGTCCTCATTAGCGACTCGTGTTTTTGATATCACCGAAAATGGTATTGTTGATTTCCGTGGTTCATATGAAGAATACTTAACAAGCCAAGGTGTTAAATAAGTTAAATTGGGAGCCAGTACACTGTCTCACTGGCTCTTTTTTCTTTATTCCTAGTGTTTGGCATGCTACCGTGTCACTCAGTCCACTAGAACGAGGAAAAACCATGCCTATTCACGCTCGGTTAATTGCTTTTGTTATTGCGCTATTAACAAGTCTAAGCCTATTTATTAGCCCTATTGCTAATGCTGCATCATCTTATGAAATCAATGTTGGTGTTAAAGAAACACTCAAACGCTTTCGAAATGATATTCCTGGTGGCGGCGAATTTCTGAAACAAGCGAAAGGTGTACTTGTATTTCCAAGTGTCATTAAGGCTGGTTTTGGTATTGGTGGTGAGTATGGAGAAGGGGCATTACAAGTAGGCGGTAAAACAAAAGCTTATTACAGCACCGCAGCAGCCTCGATTGGTCTACAGCTGGGAGTTCAATCTAAATCCGTTGTATTGGTCTTTATGACAAGTGATGCACTTAAGACGTTTCAAGCAAGCAAAGGATGGAAAGCCGGTGTAGATGGATCGGTTGCACTGATCGAATGGGGTGCTGCTGAAGACATCAACACAATTGATATTGAAGATCCTATTATTGGCTTTGTATTTAGCAATAAAGGCCTGATGTACAACTTGACCTTAGAAGGTTCTAAATTTACTAAAATTGTGAAATAAATATGACAACAACAGATTACCCAGAAAAAAGCTGTGAAATTGACCGCTTGGTCACACACCCAAAATTAGTTGAAGCGACATTAGCTGGCAGAAAAACAGAGCAACGTCGAGATGGTGTTTATGCCTACCCAGGCGAAACATTTGAGCTAGAGGGTATCCAGTTTACAGTCACAGGACTAGAGCAGAAAACACTTGGTGACATGACTGATGCAGATGCCCAAGCAGAAGGTTACCCAAGCATGGAAATGTATAAAGGGCTAATCCTACGTATGCATGAAGGCATGAAGTGGAATGACAAGCACAAAGTATGGGTACATAAATTCGAAAAATCCAGCTAAAAATAAAACAGTGAAAACACCCTTATTTTTAAGGGTGTTTTCATATTTTAGTCTTCGATTCTAAAACCAACTTTTATTGTCACCTGCCAATATTTAACACCGCCCTCTTCAATATAACCTCGCGTATCAACCACATTAAACCAATGCATATGCTTCACTGATTCAGCCGCTTTAGCTATCGCGTTCTGTATCGCTTGATCAGAACTTTCGGTTGAACTACCCGTTAACTCAATATGTTTATATGTATGCTCACTCATCGTGCTCTCCTTAATCTCGTAAATAAATAAACCAGTAAAACAAACCTACAAATACACTACCACCAATAATATTGCCTAATGTGACCGGTAGTAAATTATCTAATAAAAAACAAGCTACAGTTAGATTTTCCAGATTCATATTACTCACTAACTGTAATAATTCTGGTTGCTGTTTAGCCAATAAGCCTGCTGAAATAAAATACATATTAGCAACAGAATGTTCAAATCCCATTGCTACAAAGGCTGTAATTGGAAATAAAATCGCCAACACTTTGTCCACCACGGTACGACCCGCAAAACATAGCCAAACTGCTAAACACACTAGAATATTACACAAGACTCCTCGAGTGAATGCCTCCATCCAAGTTAAATTAACTTTTGCATTGGCAATCGCTAAGACCTTGGCACCGACAGCGCCGTCGCCTATTTGCCAATGACCACTTAGATATATCAATAACAAGATACCGACAGCACCAATAAAATTACCGATAAAAACAATCGACCAATTGGCTAATAATTGCTTTAGAGTTACTTTACCATCTACATAGGCCATGACGATTAAGTTATTCCCAGTGAACAACTCAGCGCCGGCAATAACGACTAAAATAAGACCTAAACAAAAAGAAAGACCGCCAATAAGTCTCATCAAACCTGCAGCTACACCGGTCGAGTCATGTGTGACAACAGTATAAAACACTGCACCGAGAGCAATAAATGCCCCAGCTAAAATAGCTAAAGCAAACACACGTAATGGTTCTCCCGAACTTTTACTCACCCCTACACTTTCTATTCTGGCCGCAATTTCTTTTGGTGAATAGGCATCAACTGAAAAATGGTCCACTCGCTATCCTTTTGTTTATTAACTCTATCGTTTAATTTTGCCTTATTTTGACTGACACTAACAGACCTAATGACAAATTTATTAGGGCTACATTTAACAGACTGATTTAACTGGATTTTATACTTAAACATGCGTATAATTGATCGATTACTTTATCCCTCTCTCAGTTTTGCATTCAAAACTGACCTTCACAGGCGAATTCATGTCAGACACAGAACAAACTCCAGTATTACCTTTTTCGGAATTAGGCTTATCAGAAGCCGTACTTAAAGCCGTTAATCAAGCTGGTTACGAAACACCTTCACCGATCCAAGCTCAAAGTATTGGTCCTCTTCTTGAAGGTCGCGATCTTTTAGGTCAAGCTCAAACAGGTACTGGTAAAACAGCTGCTTTCTCTCTACCTCTTTTAAGTCGTATTGATGTAAAAGCTAAAACACCTCAAATGCTTGTATTAGCACCAACTCGTGAATTAGCCATTCAAGTTGCAGAAGCTATTCAAGGTTACGCTAAACACATGAAGGGTATGCATGTATTGCCTGTTTATGGTGGTCAAAGCATGGGTATTCAATTACGCCAAATGCAACGTAACCCACAAATCATCGTCGGTACACCAGGTCGTATTCTTGATCATATTCGTCGTAAAACATTAAAGCTAGGTGATTTGAAGTCTCTCGTTTTAGATGAAGCAGATGAAATGTTGCGCATGGGCTTTATTGATGATGTTGAAACAATTTTAAAAGAAACACCTGATTCACGTCAGGTTGCATTGTTCTCGGCAACAATGCCTGGTCCAATCCATCGTGTTGCAACACGTTACTTGAAAGATCCTGTTGAGATCCGTATCAAGTCTAAAACATCAACAATGGAAACAATCAACCAACGTTACTGGCAAGTGACAGGAATGCACAAGTTAGAAGCATTAACGCGTATTCTTGAAGTTGAAGAGTTTGATGCAATGATTATCTTTGTTCGCACAAAGAATGCAACCGCTGAACTTGCTGAGAAGCTTGAAGCTCGTGGCTATTCTAGCTCACCACTTAATGGTGATATGAATCAAGCCGCTCGTGAGAAAGCAATCGAACGAATGAAAAGAGGCAAGCTAGATATCCTTGTTGCCACTGATGTTGCAGCACGTGGTTTAGATATCGATCGTATAAGCCATGTTGTTAACTATGACATTCCTTATGATACAGAATCATATGTTCACCGTATTGGTCGTACAGGTCGTGCTGGCCGTACTGGTACTGCAATCTTATTCGTTTCTCCACGTGAAAAACGTATGTTGTTTGCTATCGAAAAAGCGACACGTCAGCCGATTGAGAAAATGCAATTACCTAGCACAGAAGATATTGCTGATCGCCGTGTGATGCAGTTTACTCAAATGCTTAGTGAAACAATTGAGTCGCAAGACTTGAGCTTCTTCCAAGAAGTTATCGCTCATTATCAAGAAGCTCATGATGCTGATCCATTAGAAGTAGCGGCGGCATTGACTTACCTTGTGCAAAAGAGTCGTCCACTTAAACCTGTTGTTCATGTTCGTCCGCCTAGAGCAGAACGAGGGGATAACCGTGAACGTGGTAGCCGTAGAGACAAATCTGATCGTGGCGACCGTCCAAGTCGTGAACGTTCTCCTCGTCGTGGCAATCAAGATAGACCACATCGTAGTGAAGATGGCATGCAAACTTACCGTGTTGAAGTTGGTAGAACTCATGGTGTTGAAGTTAAGAATATTGTTGGTGCCATTGCTAATGAAGCAGGAATTGATAGCAAAGACATCGGGCGTATTAGCCTAGAAGATAGTTACAGTACTATTGATTTACCAGAAGGTATGCCAAAAGACTTATTCCAGCAATTACGCAAAGTTTGGGTGTGTAATAAGCAGCTCGAAATGAGCATTGTCAATAATAATGATGCGTCTGCAGCGGGTGATAGTGGTGGTGAAAACACTGCACGCAAGCCAAGACGTTCAGGCAAGCCTCGCAGTCGAGCTCGTGACAAATCACGTCGCCCAAGCCCAAGACGTGGCAATAACGAGTCATAAACAGTACTAAATCAGCCTCCTTTCTTAGGGGGCTTTTTTTTGCCTTTTATATTTAGCCTCAGCCTGTAGAATAAGCCACATGCTAAATTTTATCTGGATCTTCTTTTTCGCTACTGCCTTCCTTGTGGCATTGATCAAGCTGTTTGCTTTTGGCGATACTGAGATCTTCGGTCAACTTATGACTGCCATGTTTAGTTTGTCCAAAACAGCATTTGAAATATCGTTAGGATTAACGGGGATCCTCGCTTTATGGCTTGGCATTATGCGTATTGGTGAGCGCAGTGGCTTTATTGACCTGCTTACTCGTGGTTTAACGCCTCTCTTTTCAAAACTCATGCCGGAAATACCTAAAAACCATCCCGCACTTGGGGCAATGGTAATGAATATGTCCGCCAATGCATTAGGATTGGATAATGCTGCAACACCGTTAGGTATTAAGGCAATGAAAGAGCTACAAAAGCTCAATCCATTTAAAGATACTGCGAGTAATGCTCAAATATTGTTCTTAGTTATCAATACCTCTGCTGTGACCCTTTTTCCCGTCACAATATTTACCTACCGTGCCCAAATGGGTGCAGCAAACCCAACGGATGTATTTATTCCCATTCTAATTGCGACCTATGCATCTACCGTCGTTGGCTTGCTTGCTGTTGCATCTATCCAAAAAATCAATTTATTCGACAAGGTTATTCTCAGTTACCTTGGTGGTTTTACCCTATTTGTTATTGGCTTATTATCATATTTTTCACAGCTACCACAAGCAGAGATGCTTGCCCAATCAGCATTAATAAGTAATGTCATTCTATTTTCATTGATCATGCTATTTATCTCTGGGGCAGTCATCAAAAAAGTAAATGCTTACGACGCCTTTATCGATGGTGCAAAAGAAGGTTTTGAAACAGCAATTACTATCATCCCTTATCTCGTCGCCATGTTAGTTGCAATTGGTGTATTTCGTGCCAGTGGCGCACTTGATCTATTAGCAGGTGGACTTCGACATATTGTATTAGCCATGAATGTTGATGATCGTTTTATTGATGCATTACCAACGGCTTTAATGAAACCGTTTAGTGGCAGTGGTGCTAGAGCAATGATGGTCGATACAATGCAAGTCTATGGCGCTGATTCATTTGCAGGTAGGCTTTCATCCATTGTACAAGGCAGTACTGAAACAACCTTCTATGTACTGGCTATCTATTTTGGTTCCGTCGGCATCAAAAACATACGTCATGCTGCAGCATGTGGACTCGCTGCCGATATTGCAGGAATAATGGCCGCTATTGCCGTTGCCTACTGGTTCTTTGGCTAGGTATGAAGAACACTGTACGTACAGTTATTAGCACGGCCAGACCACCCTTTTTATTATTAACACCTGCAGTGTTATCGCTTGCTTTTGCATTAAGCTATTGGCAACAAGGTTTTATTGATCTCCAGCTATCATTGCTAATATTCATTGCAGCACTTTCTGCTCATATCAGTGTGAATGCATTTAATGAATATGCAGACTTTCGTTCTGGATTAGATTTCAATACCCATCGCACACCACTTAGTGGCGGAAGTGGTGCATTACCTAATAATCCAGCGGCTGCCTCTGCAGTTTTACTGCTGAGCATATTAAGCCTTTCTATAACGGGCCTTATTGGGCTTTATTTTGTTTTTCTGTATGGACTATCATTATTACCCTTAGGACTGGTTGGAATTTTACTGGTTATTTCGTATACCAAAACGATTACACACTACCCTTGGCTATGTTTACTTACTCCAGGTCTAGCTTTCGGTCCTATTTTTATTGTGGGTAGTAACCTTGTCCTCACAGGTCACTATTCACTTCTGGCATTTATTACATCCTTACCTATCTTTTTTTTGGTCAATAACCTACTTTTATTAAACCAGTTTCCAGATATGGATGTAGATAAAAAGTTTGGTCGACACCATATTATTATTGAACTAGGTCTGCAGACATCTAGCCAGCTATTTTCATACTTCAATCTACTGGCATACTTAACACTAGTTTTAGCGGTACTCTTTAGACAATTACCTGATGAAAGTTTACTGGGGCTTATACCTGCAGCCTTAGCAGTGGCAACAAGCCTTTCTGTCAGAAAAAACTATCACACTATCCAACGGTTATTGCCTGCTATGAGGTGGAATGTCATGCTCAACCTGCTCACGCCAATATTAATGGCACTCGGTCTTATTTGGTCAGTTTAAACCGTTCAATATAGCTTGGATAAACAGCCATTATTCACATCTAATTAAACATTTTTCCTACTGATTTACTAAGTGCATCAGATCGATTTGGCGAGCGCAATACTTTCATAATATGAACCCGCATTCCAGGCATAAACATAACATCGGCAAGTAATTGACTAAATGCAGCCTGCCCTGCATTATTCTTAGCTAATTGTTCTAGGTATAAGCTACAAAGAAATTCCTGTTCCAGCACTCTCCAAATACGTCCAGAGATGGTTGCTAATACCTCAATATTCTGACTGCATGGACTCTCAAGAACTTGCTTCACCATCTGATCAACTAATCCTGTTGCAGGACTATTAGATGCAGCACGTAGGCAAGCACAAATTTGTGCAATATCTGGTTCTTGCTCTTGAAGCTCCATTCTCACACGCCGTGCCAATATCTCTACGATACCAATGACTGGTGATGCATTCTCAAGAAACGTACTCAGCATCATAAATGGTTCAGTAGGTAGGCGGTTTATGCACTCAATGAAACCTAAGGTTTCATTAATATCATCTGATCTCGCAGCAACATCAGCAACACCCTGCATGCCAATAGATGGCCATGAGTCTAATGCTTCCTGTCCAGAAAAATAGCGTCGAGCAGCTTCATAATATTGTGAGGGTTTTAATGCTAAACTTTTTGTAACTTGGGCATTGAATGCTGCCATGCGATCTTCACGCGGTTTAAATGTATAAGGGCTATCTTTCAACGCACTATCGATTGCTTTGCCATCATCAGAAGCCAGCATGCATTCGCCCACCCGCTCAAGTAACATCACAAGAAACTCATCTCGAGCAGCTTGGACCAATAGACCTTGTTCATCTAAAGGAAGCTTAAGAAACCACACATAACGCTTATATGGCGTATTCGGGTCCCAAAAGACAAGTCCTAATAAGGCTGTTTTTTTAAATGGATAAGGATATGCGCTTGTTGCCCTTTCAAAGCCAACAAACTCATCTGGTGTTAATTTTACAACGCGGCGGCCCATATCAAAAATTCGATATTTTGCTCCACTATGGTGGAGAAACTCGCTTAATGTTGTGATTTGATTTGTTGCCATGTTTTTACCCTTTCACCTAAGTCAATACCTTAGAGTCTTAGCATGTTTAAACTTTATTTCAGAACAAGGTATTCTTGCAGCATAAACTCAAGAGCAATCAGGTTCTGTATTCAGCATTTATTTTGACATAATCATATGAAAAGTCACATGTCCAAATAGTATCATTTGCACTGCCACGGCCCAACTCCACCTTAATGGTAATTTCTTCTTGGTCCATCACCTTTTGGCCTTGCTCTTCAGTATAGTTTGAAGCGGGTTCGCCTTTATCAACAATGCAAACATTATCTAAATAAATGGCAACCTGTGATAAATCAAACTCTGTCAGTCCACTTCGCCCAACAGCGGCTAAAATACGTCCCCAATTAGGATCGGATGCAAATAATGCTGTTTTGACCAAAGGAGAGTGAGCAATAGTATAGGCAACTTGACGACACTCTTCAGCATTCGCCCCTTGCTCTACGTCAATGGCTATAAACTTTGTAGCACCTTCACCATCACGCACAATAGCATGGGCTAATTGTTGGCTTATTTCAGCAATAACACGATACAGTTTTTGAGCGGAATCTTCATCGCTCCTTGTGATGACAGAATGGCCAGCTTGGGCTGTTGCTATCAACACACAGGCATCATTTGTTGATGTATCACCATCGACTGTAATTCTATTAAATGACTGCTCAACCGCATTATGTAACATGTCATCTAAAACAGATTGTTCAATAGCTGCATCCGTAGCAATATAAGACAACATCGTTGCCATATCAGGACGAATCATGCCTGATCCTTTTGCCATTCCTGTTACGGTAACAGTTTTACCATCAATCTCAATTTGTTTTGAAATTGCTTTAGCTACCGTATCTGTTGTCATAATAGCGTGAGCAGCATCAAACCAATTATCACTCTGTAAACTTTCAAAAGCCTCGGGCAAAGCCTGTGTTATTTTATCAATGGGAAGTTGCTGCCCTATCACTCCGGTTGAAAATGGCAGTACCGTGTTTACAGCTTCATCTGCCAGTTCAGCAACCACCTGACAACATTGTTGTGCAGCTGCCATTCCTGCTTCGCCTGTACCAGCATTAGCATTACCTGAGTTAATCAATAAATACTGTGGTGCCGTTTCTTGTTGATGTTGTTTTGCCAGTGTTACCGGTGCCGCACAAAAAGCATTTTTAGTATAAACCGCTGAGGTAGAACTACCTTGGGCAACCTTAATTAAAACCAAATCTGCTTTACCAACGGTCTTAATACCTGCACTCGCGATACCAATTTCTATTCCCTCAATGGGCAATAGCGAAGAAGCTGTTGGGGCAGGTAAGTTAACGGGCATTAGTTAATGGCGCCATGACATTGTTTGAACTTCTTACCAGAACCACATGGACATGGATCATTTCGGCCTACTTTCTTACCATCACGTGTCACAGGCTGTTGGTGGGATGGAAGTTCTTCACCACCATCTAATGATTCAGCTTCTTCATGCTGATATTCAACTTCTCCTGATTGGCGACGCTGTTCTTCAACAGCTTCAACATCTTCTGGGTCACGAACTTGAACAAGCGAAATTAATGAAATAATCTCATGCTTGATGTTCTCTAACATCGCAGTAAACATATTATAAGCTTCACGCTTGAATTCTTGTTTTGGATCTTTTTGAGCATAGCCTCGAAGATTGATACCTTGACGTAAGTAATCCATCTGAGCCAAGTGCTCTTTCCACTGACTATCTAATGTTTGCAGCATAATCGCTTTTTCAAAATTACGCATCAGCTCACCAGTAACGGCTTCTTCTTTCTCTTTACACTCAGCTTCCGCTGCCTCAATAATGCGCGCGCGTAGGGCATCTTCGTCTAAATCACTTTCTTGTTCTAACCACTCACTCACATTTAGTGCTAAGGCAAAGTCATCACGTAGGGCACCTTCTAAACCTGAAATATTCCATTGCTCATCAATGCTGTTGGGTGGAATGTAAGTGCTAATAACCTCATCAAATACTGCCTCACGCATCGATACAATTGTGTCAGCCACTTCACTTTGTGCCATTAACTCATCACGTTGTTCGTAGATCACTTTACGCTGATCATTCGCCACATCATCGTATTCAAGTAGTTGTTTTCGAATATCGAAGTTGTGACCTTCAACTTTCTTCTGGGCATTTTCAATCGCACGAGACACCCAAGGGTGCTCAATCGCTTCGCCTTCTTCCATGCCTAGCTTTTGCATCAATCCAGCCATACGTTCTGATGCGAAAATACGCATTAAATTATCTTCTAGTGATAAATAAAAGCGACTTGTTCCTGCATCACCTTGACGACCAGAACGACCTCGCAATTGATTATCAACACGACGTGATTCATGACGTTCTGAACCAATAATGTGCAGACCACCTGCAGCTAATACTGCGTCATGACGTATTTGCCATGCATGAGTCACTTTTTCTTTTTCAGCATCACTTGCTTGCTCGCCTAAGTTGGCAAGTTGAACCTCAAGGCTACCACCTAATACGATATCGGTACCACGCCCAGCCATATTGGTAGCAATCGTTACTGCTCCAGGGCTACCCGCTTGAGCAATGATATGTGCCTCTCTTTCATGCTGCTTTGCATTCAACACTTCATGAGAAATTTTGGCTTTAACTAGTTGGTCATGTAAATACTCTGAGCTTTCAATCGATGAAGTACCAACAAGAACAGGTTGCTTTCTTTCAGCACATTGTTGAATGTCTGCAACAATTGCATCGTATTTTTCTTTTGTCGTCAGGTAAATTTGATCCGCACCATCTTTACGCTGCATATCTCTATGAGTTGGGACAACAATGACTTCTAAGCCATAAATTGACTGTAACTCGAATGCTTCGGTGTCCGCTGTACCTGTCATACCTGACAGCTTTTTGTATAAACGGAAGTAATTCTGGAATGTAATTGATGCTAATGTTTGGTTTTCATTTTGTATTTTTGCCCCTTCTTTCGCTTCAACAGCTTGGTGCAAACCCTCGGACCAACGTCGACCTGGCATAGTACGACCAGTGAACTCATCAACAATAACTACTTCATTATCTTGCACGATATAGTCAACATCACGCTGGAATAACACATGTGCTCGCAATGCTGCCGTAACATGATGCATTAAACTAATATTGGCGGCATCATATAAGCTAGCATTTTCAGCTAACAAGCCGATGCCTGTTAATAAGTTTTCAATTTTTTCATGGCCCAGCTCAGTGAAATGTACCTGTTTGGACTTCTCGTCAACAGTATAGTCACCTTCAACTTCTACTTCATCACCTTCACCAATCTGTTTAGATAGTTCAGGAATAAGCTTATCCACACGTTGATAAAGTTCAGAACTATCTTCAGCAGGACCTGAAATAATAAGGGGGGTACGCGCTTCATCAATTAAGATCGAATCCACTTCATCCACAACGGCATAATGTAATTTACGTTGAACTTTTTCTTCTAAACTAAAGGCCATATTATCGCGAAGGTAATCAAAGCCAAATTCATTATTGGTACCGTACGTAATGTCACAAGCATATGCCTCACGACGCTCAGTAGGCTCCATTCCGGCAATAATTACACCGGTTGTTAAACCTAAAAATCGGTATAACTGTCCCATTAAGGCCGAGTCACGTTGTGCAAGATAATCATTAACAGTGATTAAGTGAACACCTTCACCTTCTAAGGCATTAAGGTAAATTGAAAGTGTAGCAACAAGTGTTTTACCTTCACCTGTACGCATCTCTGCAATTTTTCCATCGTTAAGAACTATGCCACCAATCATTTGAACATCAAAATGGCGCATACCTAAAGCACGTTGGCTCGCCGCACGAACAACAGCAAAGGCTTCAGGGAGGATATCTTCTAAGCTTGAGCCATCAGATAACTTCTGGCGAAATTCTACCGTTTTAGCTTGCAGGCCGGCATCGTCAAGCTGCTCAAGCTCCGTTTCAAAATTAGCAATTTCATCTGCAGTCTTGCGTAATTGTTTAAGCACTCGATCATTTCGACTGCCAAATATTTTGCTAAAAAAGGTGCTTACCATTGCTTGTTACTACCTGTATGTTGCGGAGTATCCATCCGAAAACGAGTTTAAAAAACGCATAATTATAACGCGTAGAAAGTGTTAGGTCTAAAGTCTATTCTTAATTAGGTGGGGCTATTTATTATGAACTCAAGCTTTATCCTTTAACAAAGCTATAGGGATTGATTTTTTTCCCATCTCGTAACACTTCAAAATGGACATGTGGTCCTGTTGAACGTCCTGTTGATCCCATTAATGCTATTGCTTGTCCTCTATTGACACGATCGCCTTTTTTTACAATAAGCGTTTTGTTATGTGCGTACCGTGTAATGTAACCATTGCCATGATCTATCTCAACAAGCTGTCCGTAGCCAGTGCGTTTTCCTATCCAGCTAATAATGCCATCAGCCACGGCAAGCACATCACTACCCGACTTTCCAGCGATATCAATACCATGATGGAATGCTTTTTTCCCATTGAAAGGATCTATTCGATTACCATAATATGATGATATCCACCCTTCTTTTGAAGGTGAGCCTTGAGGAATAGCTGATTGTATATTGTCATTTGTTAAGTACACATTTTTCAACATGACTAACTGTTGTTCTTGTGTGTTGAAGCTTGCTGTTAATTGTTCTAAATTTTGTTGGAAACTGAGTCCAGATAGATCAGTTCCTTCCAGTGCGACACCACCTTGTGGCGGTTGATTATCTAGCTCAAATACGGCGGTATCTATTCCGGCCATTTTAGCAATTCTTTGTGTTAGTGCTTTTAGACGAATCGACTCAGCTTGTAACTGTCCTAGGCGTTGTGCATAATATTCCCGAGTTGCTATTTCAGTGCTTTTTTCAGCAAAATTTACATCTCTCACTTCTGTAGACACTATCGGAATAATTGGCGCTGGAACATCTGGGCTATTGGCTTTTGTATCAATCGACATCATAATAGTCGCCAATACAGTAATGAGTACACTACTCATTACAAGCAAAGTCTTACGTGTAAGGTGCCAATGTTTATGTATCGAGCTGTTCGACGATATAATGATAATCTGCATTTTCACCCTTCCACTTAACGTTATGGGTCGTTATGACAAACAAACCACAACAAGTTAGCACAATTTGTACGAAGAATAGTCAACTTAGTAGACTTGCACAACGGACACAGCACCTAAGTAAGCTAAACTATATTCTGCAACAAGTCATGCCACCACAATTTTCAGCACACTGCCAACTTGCCAATATTAATGAACAAACGCTTATTGTTCATTCTGATAACGCAAGTTATGCAAGCCTGCTTCGCTTTCAAGCCAAGACCATATGTCAGGCATTATCCGAGCATTTATCTCAGCCAGTCACCAAACTTGAAGTCAAAGTTAAGCCGCGGTTCGACGTTAGTAAGACAGAGGCATCATCATCAATATCGCTGCCTAATGATGCAGCACAAGCATTGCAACAAACTGCTGATTCAATGGAGGAAGGCCCGTTAAAAACTGCTTTAAATAAGTTAGCTAAACGTCGTGAAAAGAAGTAATTAATTGACTGTTGATGCTGCTGGGCGACTAAACGCTATTGGCGCATCTTTCTCATCTTCAAAGCTAACCAACTCCCAACAGTCAGTTTCAACTATGAGTTTACGCAATAACTTATTATTAACTTCGTGACCGGACTTATGGCCACTAAATGTACCGATTAAGCTATGACCTAATAAATACAGGTCACCAATGGCGTCTAATACTTTGTGACGAACAAATTCATCTTCATAGCGGAGACCATCTTCATTCAATACACGATAATCATCAACGACAATAGCATTATCCATGCTACCGCCCAGTGCTAAATTGTTTTCACGCAATTTTTCGATATCTTTCATAAAACCGAAAGTCCGAGCTCGGCTCACTTCACGAACGAATGATGTGGAGGAGAAATCAACATCAACTTGCTGCGGTCTTCCAGTGAAAGCAGGGTGTTCGAAATCAATGGTAAATGACACTTTAAACCCATCAAAAGGTTCGAACTTCGCCCATTTGTCGCCATCTTCAAGAACAACTGGTTTTGTAATTCTAATAAATTGCTTAGCAGCTGATTGCTCTTCAATCCCAGCAGATTGTATTAAGAATACAAAAGGTCCTGCACTTCCATCCATAATGGGTACTTCTGAAGCATTAAGATCGATATAAGCATTATCGATTCCTAAGCCTGCAAATGCAGATAACAAATGCTCAACCGTTGAAACGCGTTGCCCATGCTGAATGAGGGTAGTAGATAATGCTGTTTCACCTACGTTTTCAGCTTTTGCTTCGATTTCAACAACAGGATCAAGATCAACTCGTCGAAAAACAATGCCTGTATTTGGGGCGGCCGGACGCAATGTAAGATACACCGTATCTCCACTATGCAACCCAACACCGGTTGCACGAATCACATTTTTCAATGTTCGTTGCTTTATCACAGCGTAACACTCCCCTTCACAGACATAAATATTGGCACAATAATATCACATCAATAGCATATCCAGCTAGTAGAACTTAATCAGCCTGACGGCGTAAAAATGCCGGAATATCTAAATAATCCATATTTACATCACCATTTGCGACTTGCTTTTGCTGCGCCTGATCTTCATTACGTTTAACTGTTGGAATGTCGTAGTCAATATCGACTGGCTTTTTAACAATCTCAATTTGAGGAGCAGCTTCGTCAACATTTGGAACTACAGCTAGTTTAGCAGCTGACTGAGCACCTAAGCCCGTAGCAACAACGGTCACGCGAATTTCATCTGTCATTTCAGGGTCAATAACGGTACCAACAACTACCGTTGCATCTTCTGAGGCAAACTCTTTAATCGTGTTACCCACATCTTCAAACTCACCAATAGTCATATCTAGACCAGCAGTAATATTGACCAACACACCTCGAGCACCAGATAAATCGACATCTTCTAGTAATGGGCTTGATACGGCATGTTTTGCAGCTTCAATAGCACGATTCTCACCAGATGCTTGTCCCGTACCCATCATTGCCATACCCATTTCTGACATAACTGTTCGTACGTCAGCGAAATCCACGTTAATCATACCTTCGCGGGTAATTAATTCTGCAATACCTTGAACAGCTCCAAGCAAAACATCATTCGCTGCTTTAAATGCACTTAGCAGGCTCATTTGCTTACCAAGTACTGCTAATAGTTTTTCATTCGGAATTGTAATTAACGAATCGACATGTTGGCTAAGTTCCGTTAGACCAGCATCTGCAATTTTTAAACGCTTACCACCTTCAAACGGGAAAGGTTTTGTTACTACGGCAACCGTTAAAATACCCATTTCTTTAGCAACTTGAGCAACAACCGGTGCAGCACCTGTACCAGTACCACCACCCATTCCTGCAGTAATAAAGACCATATCTGCACCACTAATCACATCCATAATGCGTTCGCGATCTTCTAATGCAGCTTGACGTCCAACATCAGGATTGGCACCTGCACCAAGTCCTTTAGTGATATCTGTACCTAATTGTAATTGTGTCGTTGCAGCACTTTTACGTAATGCTTGTGCATCCGTATTAGCACAAATAAAATCTACGCCTTCAATTTCATTGGCTACCATATGTTCAAGTGCATTACCGCCACCGCCACCTACGCCAATAACCTTGATCACTGCATTTTGTGTATAGGTATCAATTAATTCAAATGTCATTTTCTCTCTCCCCAGATCTTTATATATTATATGTATTACTATGCTTTAAAACTATTAAAAATTGCCTTGGAACCAGCTTTTCATCCGCGCCAACATGCCTTTGAAGTCGCTGCCTTGTTTTGTTTCATTTTGTCCAACTGATTCCTCCTGATTTCCAAATAACAACAGACCCACACCTGTTGCATGAATTGGGTTTTTAACCACATCGACCAATCCGCCTACATGCTGCGGTAGGCCTAGTCTTACGGGCAAATGGAAGACTTCTTCAGCTAGTTCAACAACACCTTCCATTTTTGAACTACCGCCAGTTAATACAACACCCGCGGCAAGTAACTCTTCAAATCCACTACGTCTTAATTCAGCTTGCACCAACATTAATAATTCTTCATATCTTGGCTCAACAACCTCAGCTAAGGTTTGACGCGCTAATTGTCGTGGTGCACGGTCGCCAACACTAGGTACTTCAATCGTTTCATCTTCACGTGCTAATTGCGTTAAAGCACATGCATATTTGATTTTAATTTCATCAGCATGTTGTGTTGGCGTTCGAAGTGCCACAGCAATATCATTGGTAACTTGATCGCCTGCAATCGGAATCACGGCTGTATGACGAATTGCACCATCAATAAAAACAGCAATATCTGTTGTGCCACCACCGATATCAACAAGGCAAACGCCCAGTTCTTTTTCATCGTGTTCAAGTACTGAATAACTCGAAGCCATTTGCTCTAAAATAATACCGTCAACAGATAAGCCACAGCGTTCGATACATTTAGTAATGTTCTGTGCAGCACTTACCGCACCTGTAATTAAGTGAACCTTCGCTTCTAAACGGACACCCGACATACCAATCGGCTCACGAATACCTTCTTGATTATCAATCAAGTATTCTTGAGGAAGCACATGCAGTAGCTGTTGATCTCCTGGAAAATGAACTGCTTTTGCAGCATCTAACACTCGCTCAACATCTCCAGATGTCACTTCTTTATCTCTAATGGCGACCGTGCCATGAGAATTTAAACTTCGAATGTGACTTCCTGCAATACCTGCATATACGGAGTGAATCTGACAGCCTGCCATTAGCTCTGCTTCTTCAACAGCACGTTGAATCGATTGAACTGTTGACTCGATATTAACGACGACTCCTTTCTTCATCCCTCTTGCAGGATGAGAGCCGATACCAATAATATCTAAGGCTTTATCCTGAGGGCCGGCATCTAAATTTGGTGCAGCAACAATCGCTACCACTTTAGATGTTCCGATATCTAATCCAACTATAAGTTCTCTTTCACTTCTTTTTGACATCACACTGTCCCATTAAAGTCAGGCTGTATGCCTGATTTCCAAACTACCGACAAACCATTGGTATAACGCATATCTACCGTTTTGATCTGTTCCTGATAGTGCTGCAATCCTGCTTTATATATATTTACAAACCGATCAAGTCGTTGCTCGTTGTCAGCACGCCCCAACATCAATTTCATTCCATCATCAAATTGAATAATCCACGATCTTCTTTTATCCATTTCTAACTTCTGTACTTTTAGGCCAAGCACGTTAAAACGTTTAACAATTGCGGCATACTGCTGTGTCATTACGCCACTTGTATCTTTAGGCCCTGCTAATTTCACTAAACCTTTAGGAAAGCTTTTTTTAGCGGGGAAAAACAGTTCACCGTCAGTGTTCACTAACGCATAGTCACTCCACTGAGCAACAGCCTTTTGTTCTTCAACCACTAAATGCATTGTGTCAGGCCAACTTCTTTTCACCTGAATAAGCTTGACCCACGGCAATGCTTCTCCCGCATCTCTCAGCTTAGCAACGTCAACATTGATAAAACTGCCCGTAACATAAGGTGTAACCACCTTCACTAGTTCGCTTTTATTTGCATGTTCGAAAGCACCATCCACACTCACATGTAGAATGGGTAAGGTATCTTCTTGTTGTAACCACATTCCAGCCGCAATAGCACCCATAAGAAGTGATAAGACCAGCATGTTTCGCACTCCTTTTTGCCAAGCAATTGATTGACGTTGCTTACGCACAGGTTTACGTGTTGCACCTCGAGAGCGGCGAGCTTTAACCATTGGCCTGCCCTCCCATACTTGTTTCTAATATCGCCCATACAAGTTGTTCAAAGTTTAAACCGGCTTGTTTTGCTGCCATTGGTACTAAACTATGATCTGTCATGCCTGGGATACTATTCGCTTCCAATAAATAAAACTGTCCACGCTGATCACGCATAAAATCAATACGTCCCCAACCTGACATTCTCAAACCATTGAATGCATCTAATGCAATTTGTTGGCATAAGGCTTCTTCTTTCTCATCCAAATCACACGGGCACAGATATTCAGTTGTGTTTGACTGATATTTAGCTTCAAAGTCATAAAATTCATTCGGTGTTTTTAGCTGAATCACTGGCAAGGCTTTACCGTTAAGTACAGCAACGGTGTACTCTTCACCCTCAATCCAACGTTCCGCAATCACTTCAGCATCAAACTCTGTTGCCAATACAATTGCAGATTTCAAATCTTCAGCTGAATTAACCTTGGTCATGCCAATACTTGAACCTTCATTTACTGGCTTAATAATGATTGGCAGACCTAATTTATTAACCAAGCTATCAACATCAGTACGCGCAGTGACTTGTTTAAACTCAGCTGTTGGCAAACCTTGCTGTTGCCATAATTGCTTGCTCAGATTTTTATTCATCGACAATACTGCAGCAGTCATGTCACTGCCTGTGTAGGCAAGCTCTAGTGACTGTAGTACTGCTTGAATTTCACCATCTTCACCGCCTCGTCCATGAAGGATAATAAATGCACGGTCAAATCTACCTGCTTGTAATTGCTCACTTACATCAATTCCAGCATCAATCTTATGAGCATCAACCCCTTGTTTAAGTAAAGCATCCAGTACTGCATGACCACTTTTCAATGAAATCTCACGCTCAGCAGAACGTCCGCCCATTAACACGGCAACACGGCCAAATTCCGATGCGGTTTTAATGATATTCATTAGGCAACCTCACCCACGATATGAACTTCAGGTATTAACTTCACCCCTGCTTCTTGCTCAATTTTTTGTTGTAGCAGCATGATTAATGCTTCAATATCTGACGCTAGTGCACTACCATCATTAACAATAAAATTCGCATGTTTTTCTGATACTGACGCACCACCGATCCGTAGTCCTTTTAAACCAAGACTTTCAATTAAGCGACCTGAGAAATCTCCTTCTGGGTTTCTAAACACAGAACCTGCACAAGGTTGACTCGTCGGCTGACTCGTATTGCGTCGTTTTAATAGGTCTTTTATTTGCTTGGCTTCATCTATTGCATTGCCTAACTCAAGTTTTAATTTTGCAGAAGCAAACCATTCGTCACCAGGTATTTCAACGTGGCGATAACTGACTTTAAAGTCTTCCGGCTGTCGCACTCTTAAAACACCTTGGCGATCAACTGTTGTCACTTCAGTGACTAATGGCCATGTTTCACTTTGATGTGCACCTGCATTCATCGCAAGTGCACCACCAAAGGTACCCGGAATGCCTGCTAAGAAAGCGCTGCCAGTCAATCCTGAACGTGCAGCAAGCTTGGCTAATTTACCGCAGTAAACACCTACTTCAGCTGACACTTCTTGGTCATTTATTTCTACACTTTGTAATGTACCTGCTGTAGAAATAACCGTTCCAGCGAATCCACCGTCTCTCACTAATAAATTACTGCCTAATCCTAGCCATAAAATTGGCTCTTCAGCAGGTAACTGTGACAAAAACAGTGCTAAATCTTCAACACTACTTGGGCGATAGAAGCGTTGTGCTATTCCACCAACACGCCATGACGTATGTTTTGCTAAGACTTCGTTGAGTCTCAACTCACCTTGTAAATCATGAAACATTAGTGACTCTCTCCTAATTGCTTAGGAAGTTCACGTGCCATACTGCCAATATCACCTGCACCTAATGTTAAGACAACATCGCCATCAACTAAGACACTTGGTAGTACATCAAATAATGCATCCTTATTTTCAACGAAAATAGGATCAACCTGTCCACGTAAACGTATTGAACGGCATAAACTTTTAGCATCAGCACCTGCAATTTTAGACTCTCCCGCTGGGTAGACTTCCATCACAATAAGC
>Ga0209707_1000282_pt1 | contig 32693 bp, 30 predicted proteins | sample EN4Hudsemesocosm_FD_184630 | JGI IMG/M metagenome (GOLD analysis project Ga0209707, IMG submission 184630) | Methane-oxidizing microbial communities from mesocosms in the Hudson Canyon - EN4B Hudson Canyon (SPAdes) (version 2) | ecosystem: Environmental > Aquatic > Marine > Cold seeps | place... | reverse complement strand
TAAATAACCGGGGCACCATGATCATGTTTATAATCAACCAGAATATTTGGCTGGTATTGTTCAGTCAGAATCAGTCGCTTGGTTGTGTTGTCTTTTATTTCCTGAGTGCGGGATGGCATTAAAAAATCAGTAATGGTTTCTACGACATCTTTTTTAAACTCTGCCAGATAGGTGATGATATCGTCAGTATTTTGATACTTATGATTAAGATCATCAAATAAAGGGTCAATGGCTAAGCCAATGGTGTCATTATCCAGTTGTTTGCTTTCATCAACTAGCGCTCTTCGCCATTGAGGCAGCTCAAGTAACACGTCACTTAAAAAAACTTCTAATTCTTCAGTATGATTATGAAAAGCTTCTCTTTCAACTTGAGGAAGGAGCATAAATTGGTCTTCATCCAGTGCTTTGTTGTCTCTGATTGGCAAAAAAGTAATCGCATCACTGTCTCGATATAGCGCAACACTCATCTCCTCAGCTTTTTTATCGACAAGATCAATTGCAGAATTATATTGTTGATTAAAACGACGATCTATTGCTGTTTTTTTCTGCTGATAGGCTGGACTTTCAAAAGAGGATGGAAATGTGGCTAATAAATGGTCAATTAATTGTTCTATATCTAGAGAAAACTCATGTCCCTGGCCTGCTGGTAGCTGGACAGAGAGAGGCTCTCTCGCTTTATCAAAGTTATCCACATAAGCATAAGAAGGAGGTGATTCTTGTTTAGCAGCATATTGTGTCAAATAATTTGTAATCATTGACAAGCGTCCAGTGCCCGGTTCGCCCATAACAAAAATGTTATAGCCAGGGTTTTTCATGGCGACACCAAATTCTAAGGCAGATTGGGCTCGTGCCTGACCTAAAATGCTATCAATTTGCCTGGATATTTCAGGGATGGTTAAGCTCTCTGAATCTATATTAAGCTTTAAAGAGGCTACGGGTACTTTTAGGTGATCAGTCATATGCTGGTGATAAAAGAAGGTATTGTTGTCAACAAGAATAGATTAACGCTGAAAAAACTGTAAAAATATTTATTCAAGTTTCTTTTCTATAACATAGGAAATGAGACTAAAATCATCATTTTTTTTCACTATCAGACAGTGATAACAAGTGACTCATTTTTTTTACTTTAGTTTTCAAATAAACCTGGTTGTCATCATGTACATGAGTCTCCACAGGGATACGTCGATCAACTTTTACGCCTAACCTGACTAACTCATCTATTTTATTAGGGTTGTTGGTCATCAGAGAAATAGAACTGACTTGTAAGTCTTTTAGCATTAATGCAGCTAAATCATATTCTCTTTCATCAGCAAGGTGGCCTAAATGGATATTTGCATCAACAGTATCCAGACCTTGATCTTGTAGATTATAAGCTTGTAACTTTTTTAACAGTCCTATGCCTCGTCCTTCCTGACGTAAATAAATTAATACACCACAGCCTGCTTCATCTATAAGCTTTAATGCCAGGTCAAGTTGTTCGCCGCAATCACAACGGCGAGAACCAAAGACATCGCCAGTAAAACACTCGGAATGTATGCGTACAGGAATACTTTTTTTACCAGTCACATCACCTTTTACAAAAGCGATATGCTCCTTGTCATCAAGGTTATTGCTGTAATAATGCAGAGTAAATTCACCGTGTGCAGTGGGGATTCGTGTTTGGACTAAATTTTTTAATTGTGGTTTCACATGCGTAATTAACTATTAAATTTCGTATATTTTACTACCGTTAGCAACAATAATGCGTCAAATTTAATATTAATGATAGAAATTTAGCAATAAACAGCTATATTTATTAACTATCATCTGCTTTAGACGGGTTTAAAGTATGCAACAGTCTAGTTTTTATATCGGTCAGATTATTCAGCACAAACTATTTGATTACAGAGGCATAATAGTTGATGTTGATTTTAAATTTTCAGGCACTGAAGATTGGTACAACAATGTCGCTCATAGCCGGCCAGATAAAGACCAGCCGTGGTATAAAGTGCTAGTTGATAATGCAACGCATGAAGCCTATGTGGCTGAACAGAATTTAAATAGCTCAGAGATAAAAAATGCTATTCATAATCCTTTACTTGGACTTTATTTCTATATGTCAGCCAATAATGTATATATCCCTAAAATAATCAAAAATTAGTGTTATTTAATGGCTTGAATTAGCTTAACCATATCTCTACTGGCGGGATCTAAAAGTACTTTCTGAAATCCGCAGGATTGAACACTTTTGACTGTCTGCCTATTGATATTTGCACCAAAAACGGAGGCAATAACTGGGTTTATTAAGCACATCATTTTTGCCATCATGGGCTTGGAACTTAATACATGCTCAAGTAATAAAACCTGCCCGCCAGGCTTACACACTCTATACAATTCTTGTAGACCTTTGGTCGGTTGAGGAACAGAGCAAAAAACAAAGGTTGCAACTACCGTATCAAAGCTATTGTCGGCATAACATAAAGACTGAACATCCATAAGCTCCAGATCAACCGCTACTTTTGTACGTTGTTGCTTTTTCCTGGCTCTTTCAAGCATTTTTTCGCTAAAATCCAGCGCTGTTATTCGGCTATTAGGCGGATAGTAAGGAAAGTTTTTTCCAGTCCCTACTCCGACTTCCAGAATATGCTCACCTTGCACTTTAGCCCATAAGGTTTTTCGCCAATCGCTAAAAAACAAACCTTCTAAAAAGCCTTCCAGGCTATCAAAATAAGGGGCTATTCGATCATATCGACGTTTTGTTTTCTCGTTATCGGTTGTCATATTGCTTTTTATTGCTCTAGCTGCTGAATGCCATCAAGATACCATTTGGGCTGTAAACTTTTTTTAGATTTAATAAAGTGCCACACTTCTCGTACTTGTTCGGCCTGAACAGAGGCATCCTCTCTAATAATAGAATCAAATAAAACAACGGCTTCCAGATCAGAGCCAACCTCTCTTATACTTAATAATTCAGCATCAGCTTTTAATACTTCAGTATGATTGGTTTCTGATGACTGTTGTAATTGATGTTGAATTTCAGCAAATACTTTATCAGTGGTTAAACCTCTAATTTCAGCAAGATCACGTTTATCCCAGGCTTTTTGTAAATCTTTATATGCGCCTGTAGCACCTGCCAAAAAGTCCTTTTCATCAAAACCAGCTGGAATCACATCCTCTTCAAAACTGGCATCATATTGATCATCGGTATGTTGAGAGGATTCGGTAGCAGACGAAGAGAAACTTGATTTTTTTTCTTTATTAAACAATATATCGGTATCAAAACCAGATGAACGCTGTTGGGTAGAGTTTTCAAAGGGTTTGGCTTTGTATTGATTATGATTTTGTTGTGAACTATAACTGTCTCGACTATAAGCGGGCTGGCGTGTAGCGCCTGCTTTAGCAGCAAACAATCGGTATAGCAGATAAGCAATACCAGCAAAAACTAAAATATCCATAAAGTTAAAGTTTTCAAATGCGCCGCCAAAAAACAATGAACCAAGTAATCCGCCTAAAGCCAAACCACCCAGCATGCCCATTAAGCCGCCTCGACGGCTCATACCTTGTCTTGCTGTCTGGTTTTTGTTATAAGCTTGCTGCTGACTTGCAGAGCGTGTTGCTGATGATTTTGATGTGCTTGAACGTTTAAACGGTGAGCTATAAGATGATTTTCCGCCAAAAGAACGCGAACTACCAAATCGTCTGGCTTCAGCATCGGGAGTCGATGCGATAATTAGGGTGAAACTAATCAAAACAGTTGCAAAAAATCCTGTTATTTTTTTCATAATATCTCGTTTAAACGTTATTTTTCGGTCGAGGGCAGCTAATTATACTCTGTTCGATATTGTCGCAAATAATCAATAAAGAATATAAACCATGAAGGACTGGACGGTCATAAAGAAAAATTAATTTTCTCTAAACTTCATGTTCTTTGTGGATAGATCTTTTTCTTATATTGATCCACTTTCCAGCACAGGCATTACCCAATAATGTATACCCGCACCAGAAAAGTCTTGTTTCAGACGTTCAATTAATACAGAAAGCTGTTGTTCTGGTACATACATTTGAAAGCGGATTTGCTTTTTTCTTCCTGCAACTTGCTCAGCCACTGAAAGTCGCTTATGGTCACTATCATGAGCACTCACGACTAAACTGCTAAAACCATCGGCTGAGTCTATTGAAAGTAAACAGTCAACAACGGCTTCTTCTAATAGGGGGGGCACATTAATGGTGACTAAAAACTCTTGTCCGCTCATGACTGCTCCTGTTTTGCTTCACCAAACATTTCATAAAGTATCGGTAATAAAATTAAGGTTAAAAAAGTGGAGGAGACTAAGCCGCCAATCACCACAATGGCTAAGGGTCGCTGAATTTCTGATCCTGCGCCAGTGGCAAATAACATGGGTAATAAACCAAATGCTGTTAAGCTGGCAGTCATCAACACAGGTCGTAAACGTCTCTCAGAGCCCACAATAATTACCTCGGAAATAGCCATGCCAGTTGCTCTTAATTGATTAAAATAACTGAGTAATACCACGCTATTTGGCACTGCAACACCTAATAGGGCAATAAAGCCAATTGATGCAGGGACTGACATATATTCCCCCGAAATCCACAAGGCAAACACGCCGCCTATCATGGCTAAAGGGATGTTAGAAAAAACCAGTGTTGCCTGTCTGACTGATCCAAAAGTAGTAAATAGTAATAAGAAAATCAGTAATAAGGAGACAGGGACAACGATTGCCAGTCTTGCCGCCGCTCTTTGCTGGTTTTCAAATTGGCCGCCCCACTGGATTAAATAACCTGCGGGTAAATTAAGCTTGTCTGTTACTGCCTGTTTGGCTTCTTCAACAAAACCGACTAAATCACGACCTTCTACATTGCTGCGTATGACCACAAAACGTTGACTATGTTCACGTTTAATTGAAACCATACCATCAACTTTTTCTAATTTAGCGACGGTTGATAAAGGCACGCTTTTTCCATTAGGTAAAGCAATTTGCAAGCTTGAAAAATTAGCGCTATTACTCAGGCCTCTTAAAATTAATGGTGTCTTACGTATACCCTCCTGCACAATACCCGCTGATAATCCCTCAATTTGTCCGCGTAATATTTGTTCTATTTCTTCAACATTGAGGCCTAATCGTCCAGCAGCCAAACGATTAATCGTGAGTTGCAGATACTGCATACCTTCATTTTGACTGGTAAAAACATCACTTGAACCTTCAATGTTTTTCAGGATGCGCTCAATATTTTCGGCTTTTTGATTAAGCAGATTTAAATCGGTGCCAAATAACTTAACCGCTACATCACCACGGGACCCCGTCAACATTTCTGATACACGCATTTCAATTGGCTGGGTAAAACCGTAGGCAACACCAGGTGTACCAGCCATTACCTGACGGATTTCTTCAATGAGCTGTTCCTTGGTTTCCATCCGCCATTGCTGTTTAGGGTGCAACTCTAAAAAAGTATCTGTTTCATTTAAGCCCATTGGATCTAAACCAATTTCATCAGCACCCACTCTGGCAATAATGTTTTTTACTTCAGGTACATTTTTTAAAATATTTTTTTGTACTTGCATATCTAATGCAACGGAATCTTTTAAGGTAATAGAGGGCAGTTTTTCTAATTGTAAAACAATGTCGCCCTCATCCATGGTTGGCATAAAGGTACTACCAATTTGCATATAGATACCAACTGTTATTGCTAACATTATTGCTGCCGTGGCAAATACTTTGTTTTTATGCTGAATACTCCACCTTAAGCTGGGGACGTACAAGCGATGTAATTGTCTAGCTAACCAGGGTTCTTCAAGTGCTTCCTGTTTTAATAAATACGATGCAAAAACTGGAATAATACTTAATGATAATATTAGAGAGCCAGCCAGGGCGAACACAATCGTTAGGGCGACAGGGGAAAATAACTTACCTTCTAACCCTTGTAATGCCAGTAGTGGAAGAAAAACAATAATAATGATTAAGCTGCCGGAAATGACAGGGGTTGCGACTTCTTTGGTGGCCCGGTAAATAATATGTAAACGAGGTAACCTTTGTGATTTTTCTTTATCTGAAAATTGTGTCAACACATTTTCAACGACAACGACAGCGGCATCAACTAACATTCCGATGGCGATGGTTAGCCCGCCTAAACTCATCAAGTTAGCTGACATCCCCATAAAGTGCATCAGGATAAAGGTGATGAAGGCTGCTAAGGGTAAAACCAGAGCCACGACTAGTGAAGCACGTAAATTGCCTAAAAATAATACCAGTAAGATAATGACTAAAGCAATTGCCTGTAATAAGGCATTTGTCACTGATGATAGTGCCGAATTAACCAAATTACCTCGATTATAAAAAACATCAAGATAAACTCCCTCAGGTAAACTACTGTTTAATTCATCAAGTTTTGCTTGTATATCAATCACTGTCTGACCGGCATTTGCACCACGCAGGCTTAATACCAAACCTTCAACTGCTTCGCCTTCTCCATTTTTACTGACTGCACCATAACGCGTCAATGCACCAATCTTCACCTTGGCAATATCGCTGACTAATATTGGTGTGCCAGCCATATTACCAACCACAATAGTCGATACATCCGCTAAGGTTTTAATACGTCCTTCCGAGCGCACTAATAAAGATTCTTCACCTTCATTTAAACGGCCAGCGCCATCATTACGATTATTGCTTTGCAGTGCTTTGTATAATTGTGCCATGGTGATATTTCTGGCACTCATTAAAGCATTATTAGGTTCGACCATAAAGGTTCTGACCAGACCACCTAAAGCATTAACATCAGCAACACCAGTAACCGTTCGTAAAGCAGGCCTAATGACCCAATCGAGTAAACTACGCCTTTCCATCAAGCTTAAATCACCCCCTTCAATAGTGAACATAAACATTTCACCTAAAGGTGTGGTCATTGGAGCAATGCCTCCTTCAACTCCTGAAGGCAAATTAGCCCATACTGCATTTAATCTTTCGGCTATTTGTTGTCTAGCCCAATAAATATCAGTACCTTCTTCAAAATCGATAGTAATATCTGTGAGTGAATACTTAGCCACAGAACGCAACATGGTTTGGTGGGGAATTCCCAATAGCTCCACTTCAATAGGTGCTGTAATACGCGCTTCAACTTCTTCAGGTGGCATACCTGCCAACTTAACAATCACCTTAACTTGAGTGGGAGAAACATCAGGAAACGCATCAATAGGAATTTCTTTAAATGCAGAATAGCCACCGCCTATTAATAACAAGGTGACCAATAACATCAGCAGCCGCTGAGTTAATGCAAAACGAATTAAAGCAGTCATTATTCATCATCCCCTAAACCTAAATAATTTGCTTTTAATGCCACTGCACCTCTTAATGCAATTTCATTGTTCTTTTTTACTTCGCCAGTAATGATACTTTCTTGCTCTTCTCTGCCTAATACTAGAACGGGTTTTACTGTAAAGCCTTCAGGATTACGAATAAATAAATAACTTTTTCCTTTAAACTGAGCAAGTGCAGTGTTTGGAACTTTAAACATCGGGTGCTCACTTGATTGGCTAATTTTCACACTGATGGTTTGCCCAAGTCTGATTGAGTCTTTCCCCGTTTCAATAGAGGCTCTAACTAAAACAGTCTGGTTTTCTTCGTTGACATTTTGTGCTAATAGAAAAATGCGTGCAGTAATATCCTTGCCCTCTACCAAGACAGTGTCCCCTAAATGTACATGGTCAATTCGTTGTTGAGGAATGCTAATATCAAGCCATAGTTTTTTTAGATTTGTAATCCGAAATAAGGGGACTAATGCATCAACACGCTCTCCAGCTGTAATCATTCGGTCTATGATAACGCCTGAAATTGGAGCCAGGATTTTAAGCTGGCTAGACAGCTTATGTTTTTTTTCCAGGATGCTAATATCTTCTTGAGAAATACCTGAAATTTCTAAAAGTTGTCTGGTTTCATTAAAATGAGACTTAAAAACTTGATAACTAGCTTTAGTTTTTAACCAGCGTCTATCGGCTATAACTCCATCTTTAAATAGTTTTTTATCCCGATTAAACTCGGTTTTTGCTAAGCGTAAATCATTGATTGATTTTAAATGGTGTCGTTGTAAAGCCAGTAATTCAGGGCTTCTTATCGTTGCTAAAAAGTCACCTTTTTTAACCTCATCACCTATTGAAACCTTGATTTGATCAACCAGACCGGCCTGTGAAGTACTCACAAGAAATTCATTAGTTGGTGGGATAGACACTTTAGCAGGTGCATCTAACAAGGGAACAGATTTAATTGGCGTAGGAGTGCCTAATTTAACCCCTAAATTATACAGTTGAGTTGCAGATAACTTTATTTGTTCATTTGCGATGACTGCAGTATGACTTAGTAATAAAAAAGCAAGGATACATATTCTCATGGCGTTACTCCTACAGCCTGATTATAAAAGGCAATGTTGCGTTGTAATCGAATAGCACTTTCTTCTGCACTTTTAATTGCAAATTGAGAGCGGGCCTGGATTTTTAAAAAATCCATTAAATTAATTTCACCTTCAACAAAGCTTAAATTAGCCATTTTTAGGTGTTCTTGCGCATTATTTTTCATTTGTGTTGTCACTTTTAATTGAACCTTTTCAACTTCAAGAGCATGTTCAGCTTCATGAACTCGTTCCAACAAATGTCTATATAAATGCATTTTTTCTGTTTGTGCTTCGACATACTCTCTTTGTGCTGCAGCAATCTTAGGTGCAGTATAACCGCGCCCCCCAAATGGCATCGAAACACTAAAGGTAATTCTATCAACTGATTGTTCCGATCTTGACGGCTTGTCAGTGTTTCCTCCAACGGCTAATGTTGTTTGTCCTGACCCTTTGGCTTTAATCCACTCTACATTTGCTTTTTTTTGATCAACCACTGCGTTAATTGCAGCCAAGGCGGGATGGGATTCTTCAATATCTTGACGGTCACTTTGTGCTTCATTAATGTTTTTAGGTCTTTTTGTTCCCTGAGTTAAGAATGAAAACCTTTTCTTGGCATGCATTAATTCCGCTTCAACATTGATAAGCTCGGTTTTCTTTTGCAAAAACTCACTTTCTGCTAACAAAAAATCAGACCTTGGCAAATCGCCGACTTTCACTCTTAATTGCACCGTCTTCAATAGTTTTTCTGTCAAACTAAGGCTTTTAATTGCCATTTCATATCTCAAAGATTCAAGAGACAATACCCACAAAGTTTGACGGACTAACCCAGCCACCTGTAGTTTTATCGCTTGAGCTTTATTGTCGGCACTTAGTTCTGCTTTTTCAGCCAGGCGTAGGCCTGCATCACGTTGCCCCCAATTCCAGATAGGTACTGCAACAGACCCTTCAAGTTCATAAGCTCCCGTATTTGAACCTACAAAGTCATCCATATAATTAATTGATGCGACAGGTGCCCCAGCAATCCAGCGACTACCTCGCTGATTCAACGCGGCAGTTTCCTGGTTCATGGCTGCTATTAAGGCATAGTCTGGATATTTTTCTAAAGTTTGATCAACTAAGTCAGATAAGCTTAATTGAGAGTCAATAGTAATTAAATCGACATGATCAACAATATGACTACTTTCAGCTTTGGCTGTGGAGATCATATTTCCACAGCTTAATAAAAAAATATATAAAAAGGGTTTGATAGACATTTTTATTCCTAATAAAACGAATGTACGGAAATTCAGCAAAATAAAAAAATTGGAGCCTATTAAAGCAACAGGCTTACAAAAAAAGATCTACTTCTCCGGTACCAAGACCATGGAGAGTATGTTGTGAATATTCAGTAAGTTAAGTAATAAACCAAAACACTAGCATCTATCAGATGCTATGCCTAGTTGATTTAAAGCCGGGAAATAGAAGGAGGGGCGCGAGGCGCAATGATTGATAAGTTTATGGATGGCTTATTTTGAAAAATAAGCAAAGAAAACTGTACTTGCTTTGCTTTAAAAGGCGATTGAAGAATATATTGTGTACATTCACAAACGCTAGCAACTGGCAGATCAGTTTCTAGAAAATTCTTCTGTAGAATGGCGGAACGCATGCCAATGACCACATCAGAATGGCCTATAGATTTTAATGCGGAAAATTGAAGGTTATTTTGTGTTGGAACACTGATTCCATCAATATGTAAGCCATATTCTCCACTATCTTGCTGAACATGCGCATGTACCAAAGGCGAGAGCCCTTGCAACAAAAGCAGCAATATAACAATAAAATGGCGGAAGAATAAATTCATTTGCGGATAATATGTTAAAAACCAATGATTGTAAATAAGTATCCTCTGACATACTACTTTTGCTTAGACAGAAATTTATTTATAAAAAAAATTAGAAATAAGCGTTTGGTTATCAGAATCTTTTTTTAAAATTAAATAAAATGATAGTTTTAATCATTATACTGCTTGGCCATAACCTTGAAACAAAGAGATATTCGACTAGAATAAAAACCTTTAACTGATAACTTTGTCAGGTCATTAAATTGTTATGTCATGTTCGTATCATTAAATAGGCAAACTTGTATTAAACGAAAATTATTTTTTTATGCTTGAGAATTCCATTTCATTACAATCCCTATTGGAAACGCATGAATTACCTTTTGTAATTATTGATGCTTCATTAACTATAGTGGGACTGAATAAAGCATGGGAACAGTGTCTTGCTGTTAATAAGAAAGATTTTATAGGGCAGCCTTGTTGTAAAGCCTCCCCAAATTGTAGGCATAATGAATTATTTCAGAAATTAGAGGCTTATGTTTCTATAGAACAATTGAATGAAGACAATCAAGTCGCTGTACGAGGCTATCCTTTATTGGATAATGATGGAGTAGTCTATTTAGGTGAGTCGATTATTCAAAAAAAAGCAATATTGAATACCAACAATGACTCTCGTATGGCGGGTTCTTGTGCAAATTTTATTAATTATAAAAATAAATTATTAAAAGCAGCTAAAACTCAAGTTCCTACCTTTTTAATGGGAGAGACTGGGACAGGTAAAGAATTAGCCGCAGAGTTTATTCATAGTTATTCTAAACTTGCAGATAAAGAACTTGTGGTCGTTGACTGCACTGTTTTAAATGAAGCGTTATTTGAAAGTGAGTTATTTGGCCATGAAAAAGGTGCCTTTACTGGCGCAACGAGGATGAAAAAAGGTTTGTTCGAATTAGCTGACAAGGGGACATTGTTCCTTGATGAAATTGGCGAATTGCCTCTTTCACAGCAGCCAAAGCTATTAAGAGCTTTAGAAACCGGACAATTTAGACGTGTTGGTAGTACCACTGCGTTAAAGTCTGATGTGAGAATAGTGTGCGCGACTCATAGAAACCTTGCTGAAATGGTTAAAGCGGGACAATTTCGAGAAGATTTGTTCTACCGTTTGTCAGTATTTCCAATTCAAATTCCGCCTTTACGTCAGCGTTTAAAAGATATTCCTGAATTAACCGATTATCTATTAAAACAGTTGGGACAACGGGATGGGCACGTCTACAGTATAAGTAAACAAGCCTTGGTTAAGCTGTTACAGCATCAATGGCCTGGCAATATCAGAGAGCTAAAAAATTGTTTACAGCTGGCATGTAGTCTCTGTGATAATCATCATATAGATAAAGGTGATGTTTCTTATATGCAACAGGCGCCTGAGATTCCTGATGGTTTTGAATCTGATGTGGTTTCTAATTCAATATGCAATCCTCTTCAACAAATGGAAATCGATATTATTCAAGCCTTGTTACAAAAACATCAAGGTAACCGAAAACTTGTCGCGGCTGAAATGGATATTAGTGAACGTACTCTCTATCGTAAACTTAAACGTTTCGAGCTTAATTAAACAGAGTGAAAACTATGAATCCATCTTTATTAAACTGGACCTTCAGTTGTATTGACTCTAGTAATGCGTTAACTGAGCCACCTAATGATTTAAGAAACACCATTAATCACATTAAAGAATTGCCTCCTTTACCTGGCATTGCTGCAAAAATTATGAAACTTGCTGCAGACCCTTTGGCTGATAATAAAAAGCTGGCTGAAATTGTAGAGTTAGACCCCTTGCTTACAACACAAGTCATTCGCTGGGCCAGTTCTTCTTTTTATGGCTATAGAGGAAAAATAAGCAGTGTTCAAGATGCAATAAACCGTGTGTTAGGCTATCAATTTGTATTTGATTTAGTACTTGGCCTGTCTGCCTTATCACCTTTAAATGCACCAGCAGACGGTATTATTGGTACTCGAGCTTTCTGGACTCATGCCTTGGCGAGCACTCGATTAATGGGTGAAATAAATAATTATCTCCCTAGTGAGCAGCAATTTGAGGCGCAAACAGTCTTTTTTGTTGCTTTAATGCACAATATTGGCTTTCCTCTGTTAGGCGACCAGTTCAAGTATGAATTCAACACTTTGTCTCATTTAGCTGAAGCCAATCCTGATTTAAGTCTACCAAAACTAGAAAAATTTGCTTTTGGCGTCGATCATTGTGAATTAGGTAGCTGGTTATTAAAAACCTGGAATATGCCTATAGAGGTTATTGATGTTGTTTATCATCATCATAATCCATTTTATCGAGGAAAAAATTATCAGCTTAATTTGCTAACTTATTTAAGTGACAGTCTTCTGGCCTCAATAAATATTGGTGATGCTCATAAAAACAATGTGCGTGACTCTGTTTTTAAAACATTTAATTTAAACCCCTCAGTTAGCTCAGAGTTGTTGGAAAAAGTTGAAAGTGAGCTGGATGAAATTAAATCAATGGTTGAAATATGTTTGGGTACTGAATAATTCTAGCTAACCCCGCTATTTTTTACCTGACTCTGAACAAAAAACAGGTTGCTCATTTTCTACAATTTATCTTTTGGACGTGAGGCTTTAGCCTCGCCTGAATCAAGAGAAGCTAAAGCCCCACGTCCTTTTTTGAAAATTATTTAGGGAATTTTTTAACCTAATTAAAACTCAGCCTGTGTTTTGTTCATAGCCATAATTTTTTATGAGATAGGCTCATAATTTATATTAAAAATTTATATACCGGCTTCATTGTAAGTAATTTAGATTATAATGTTCTGTTCGCTTATAAAAAAGGCGAATAAATACTAAAAATAATTTTTATAATAAATGAGGAGCACTACCAATGTGTTGGAGTGGTGAAGCATCAGCTGTTTTAGCTGTCGCAGGTTTAAGTACTGCAGCGTATGTTGCATACAAAGGGGAGTCCAAAGAGTTATGGATTCCACTAACATATTTTGCCCTGATGGAATTATTACAGGCCGCAACTTATGTTTATATTGATTTATGTGATAACCCCAGTAATCAGGTGCTCACATTATTTGGCTATATTCATATTGCTTTTCAACCGTTTTTTGTCAACATGGTTGCAATGTACTTTATTCCAGAAAGTGTCAAAATAAAAATTCGAACAACTGTTTACACTATTTGTGCCATGAGCTCGATAGCCATGCTGGTTAAAATGTTTCCATTTGACTGGGCTGGTGCTTGTGTTGTTGGAACTGAAGGTTTTTGTGGTACCCAAACCTGTTCAGTATCAGGAGATTGGCATATAGCATGGCAGCTTCCGCTTAATGGACTCATGTCCTCGCCTGTTGATTGGTTGTTTGGTTTTAACTGGGGATTACATGCCTTTTCTTATATTTTAGTGGCATTCTATTTGCCAGTTATCTATGGATCATGGCGTTTTGTTGGCTTTCATTATCTTATCGGGCCTTTTGTTTCTGACATCACAACAACTGATCCGAATGAATATGCTGCTGTATGGTGTTTATTTTCAATTGCACTCTGTGTATCAGTGATTAAAACGCCTATCAGAAAACATTTACACGTCAAAAAATGGCCTTATTATCACAAGCATGTTGGTGATGATTTGTAAGAAATAGCAAGAGTCAGCTGTATAAAAAAGGGGGCTTATGCCCCTTTTTTTATGAAAGATATTTTTTTACTTACATGTGTATTAACAAGCCACTGGTTATAAAAGTGGTTTTTATCTTGTTTCTCAAGACTGGCGACAGCCGGGCAGATAAAAGCTCCTGAAATATCTGCATTTTCGCCACCCCTTGGCGGTCAGATGCTGCCCCAAGGCAATATGGATGTATTGACGCTAGCCAGAGTGGAAGCAAGCTGGGTTAGTTCATAGCCAGGATTACTTAAGCTTAAACACCGAGCTTATAAACTGTGAGATATCGACTATCTCTTGCTGACAGACTGCATGATCCATTTCATATTGATGCCAGCGAACGGGGTATTTTAATGTACTTAGTCCGTTATAGGCTTTTTTGCCTGACTGTATATCCACAACTGTATCCAGAGTGCCGTGAGCCATAAAAATAGCTGTTTCCTGGTTTTCTATTGTAGCTTCAGAGTTTAATTCTTCAAATGTAGGCAGATAGGTTGATAGCGCAAGAATTCCTGCTAATTTTTTAGTAAACCTAAGCCCTGTATGTAAAGCAATCACTCCCCCTTGTGAAAATCCGGCCAGCAGGATGTTTTCTGAATTAATGCCCTTTTCTATTTCTCTATCGATCAGGCTATTAATCAAGGTGGCAGACAGATAAATACCTTGTTTATCCACCTTTCGCTCTAAGGACATTTCTAAAATGTCATACCATGAGCGCATTTTCATTCCTGCATTAATGGTAACAGCCTGAATAGGCGCATTAGGGAAAATAAACCCTATCTGATGGTCTCTGGGCAAATCCAGCTCAGGAACTATTGCCTCAAAATCATGACCATCAGCACCTAGCCCATGTAGCCAGATAACAGAGTGTTTTTGTGAAATTTTTGGTCTTATTTCAATTGTTTGTAATTCTGTCATGATTAATCTTTCTCTAACATTTGTTTTAATCGCTGTTTAAATTTTTCTTTATCTTTGAAATACATAAACAACACAAAAAGCAAAGGCCAAGCCAATAAAACAATAATTTTTGTTACGACTGCAAAACTCATATTTACCCCCAGGAAAGATATTGTACTTTTGTTTAGATCTAAGCTGAACAATGGAAAGCATACCACTACTCATGTGTAATTTGTTGTTAAATGGCTACAAAAAGATAACTTAAGGTACAATAGGCGGTTAAATTCGTCCTTTTTAAATATTTAAACTATGAAATTCTCTTTTGAAATCGTACCAAGATCTGAGCAGGCATTTGATCAGCAATACAGCTTTGTTTCAACGCTTGGCGAATCAATTAGTATGATCAATGTGCCAGATATACAGCGCCTTGACATTAGAAGCTGGGAAACTGGAAAAAAAATAGATCGAAATAAGCATCATTTTATTCCTCATTTCAGGGCATCTGATTTTTCTTTGCAGTCAGGTGATATTTTTCGAATTATTGAAGAGAACCAGTTAGACCATGTATTATTGGTCTCAGGTGACCCACCCGAAGGAATTAAAAGGGAGTATCACAATACAAGTGTGGTTGATTTAATTAGAGTCGTTAAGCAGAAATATCCTGATATAACTATACATGCGGGCTTTGACCCTCACCGAAATGGTCTGCAAGACGAATGTAATTATGTGCACAGGAAAAGGGATGCGGGTGCCTCAAGTTTTTTCTCTCAGCCTTTTTACGATAGTCGATTAATAGAAATTTATGCAGAGCATTTACAAGGAATCGATACATTTATCGGTTTGAGTCCGATTGTTACTATGGCGTCAATGAATTATTGGGCAGTTAAAAACAAGGTTAAATTTCCTGCCAATTTTAGAGCTGACTATGACTGGAATATTGAATTTTCAAATAAGGTGATTGCTATGGCTAAAGATGTTGGGTTTAACATCTATTTTATGCCAATAAAAATTGATCTTGAGAAGTATTTCGGGAAATTAAATTTACTAAAAGAGCTTTAGTAGAAGAGAAATGTTTACTAGGGAGTTAGTAAAGGCAGGGTACAGAAAGTACCCTGCTTCGGTTAAGCTAAATCAAACTTATAGTTTAGATTTAAGACCTTCAAAACCTTTTTCACCTTTTTCTAACAACTCAGTTGCTTCAACTAAGTCACCTTTTTTAGCTGCTTTTCTAGCTTTTCTTAGGTGTTTGTTAGCTTTTTGACGGAAACGTGAAACAAGATCGTTAGCATTGATTTCTTTTTGTGCATCCATTGCTTTTTTGATTAGTTTTTGAACGTCTTGAGCGTCAGAACCATCATTAATTGCTTTCATTGCTTCAGCAATTTTTCCTAACGTTAAATCAATCGCTTGTTCTGGACCAAAACAAGTTCTGCCGTCTTCACAAGCAACAACTGCTGATGAAAAAGAACCCATAGTTAGAGCTAATACGAATGCTACGACAGCGCTTTTTAATAATTTCATGTAATGTAAACCTCATTGTAGTTATTTTAATTAGCACATAACTTTTGAAAATTAGCTAAATGCTGAAGTGAATTCTAGCACAACTTTTGTGAATATTGCATGAATTAACTTATTATCAATAAAACAGCCTATTCCTCGCTTATTCATCATCTCTCTTTGCGATTAGTTTAAAATCACCAAGACCATCGTCAACGGATTCAAATAATATTGGGCAACAACACACTGAGCAGTCTTCATAATAATCTTGATTGCCAGGGGAATTGTCGACTAAAACGTTGATAATTTCACCACAATAAGGGCAGCTTATATCTAATTCATCCACTACTGCACTTTTCTTAATAAAATATCTAGCCATGCCATGGGTAGAATGCGTTTTAAAAAACCAAATAAATAGGTAGGAAAGGTCACGTAGTATCGTATTTTGGGGTTTTTAGACTCTAAAGCATGGATCACTTTTTCTGCCACGGCTTCTGCCGGTAGAGTGAAAGGTGCTGCTGGCCCCTCTTTTTGCAATCGCTCTTCCATTGCCTTATAAGTCAGTTTATGAAAGCTGGAAGCAGGATTAATGTTTTTCTTATACAATGCAAAGGCATTCTTTCTAAATTGACTGGTGATAGGTCCGGGCTCTATTAAACAAAGCTGGATGTTGGTGTCATAAAGTTCTATTCGAAGCGTGTCAACCAGCCCTTCCAAGGCAAATTTACTGGCGTTATATGCACCTCGGTACTTCATGGCGACAAAGCCTAAGATGGAACTATTGTAGAGGATGCGACCATGGCCTTGTTTTCGCATTAAAGGAATAATTAAATTGGTTAATTCATGAGTGCCAAAAAAATTAGTTTCAAACTGATTCCTTAAAACATCACGAGTTAAGTCTTCAACAGCACCTGGTTGGCCAAAGGCTCCATTATTAAATAAACCATCAATTCTCCCATCAGTTAACTCAATTAACTGCTTTACGGCTTGTTTAATACTGTTTGAGTCAGCAAGATCCAGTTGTAAGCTTTCAAAGCCTTGCTCTTGTAAATGTAATACATCAGAGTCTTTTCTTGCCGAACATATGACGCGATAACCCCGTTTTTTTAATTCTACTGCGGTGGTATAGCCAATACCTGTAGAGCAACCTGTTATGAAAATTGTTTTAGATGCCATTATTTTATAAGGTCTGCTTCATTAAATAGAAAAGTTTTGGCACTACTACAGTCAATTGAAAAAATTAGATTATCTACCTTACTTTTTATGCTCAACTGATCTGATTCCACACGCTTACATTCGCCAGTGGCTAATGCTTTTTGTGCTGCCAAGCGTCTAAACTTCTCAATTTCAGGTAATCGCTGCTCAAATGGCTTAACAATGTCAGATAATCTATCATGTTGATAGGGTGGAATAGCAAATGCCGTGTATTGGATAGGATTATTTTTTATTAATTGCTGATTAATCTTACTTTGTTCAGTAGCATCAACTTTTCGCTTAGCTTCTTTGGCGAGTTGTTGTTGTTTTTCTATTTCTTGCTGTTTTTTTAACTCTTCTTCTTGCTGTTGCAGCTTTATATTAGCCGCTATATCCGTTGAGCCACCCGTTTTTATATTAATTTTAAGCGCGGTATTTTCTGCTGCACAGGGCGCTGATTGATAAGCTGTTTTACCTTGACTATCGGTACACTTATACACACCAGCCACACTCTGACTAGAAAATAAAACCATTGCGCACAGACTCAAAACTAATTTCATATCTTTTTCTCCATAAACAGGGCTCACTATTACCCAACTTGTTCTTCGTGTAAATATGTTTTTTCTTGATAGCGATGACTAACAAAAACAAATAAAACAGCCGTCACAAACATTAACCCAGTAAAAAACCAAAAATAATCTGCACCAGAAAGTAGATGGCTGCCGTCAGAATTAATGATAAAAAAATTGATTGCACTGGTAAATAAATTGCCTATAGCGACTGACATGAAAAATAATGCCATCACAAAAGATTTCATACTTTGTGGTGCCTGAGTGTATGAAAACTCTAAACAGGTTATTGATACCATCACTTCCGCGGCTGTTAATAACAAGTATGCCAGTAACTGCCATGCAATAGGAGGTGTCATCCCTTTATCTATTTGCATTTGGATGATTGCCGGAATTGCAAAAGCGAGTGCAGTGAGAAACAGCCCTATTGATATCTTTTTAAGTGCGGTTAACTCTATCATCTTATTAAGTGTAGGATAAATCAGATAAGTAAATAGGGGAATCAAAAAAATAATTAATAAAGGGTTCGCTGCCTGTATTTGCGAAGGCAAAATCTCAACACCCCAGATGACTCTATCCATTTTTTGTGCTTGCAATACCCAGGACGAACCAATTTGTTCGAATAAAGCCCAAAAAACAGCAATAAACAGGTAGATGGTGCCTAGTTTTATGACTATTTTTAAGCCAAACGAGCTGAAGACTTCTTTAATGAGTCCGGTGCCTGCAGGTGGAATATGTACAAAGCGGTAACGACCACTCCAGAATGCAATCGTTGCCATTAACATTAAAAGACCAGGCACGGCAAAGGCGACTGATGCACCGTAGGTATCTAATAGCCAGGGAATAATCAACATTGCAGCAAATGCACCTAAATTTATAGATAGATAAAACCAGCCAAAGACTTTGCTTAATAAATGATGGTTAGTCGCGCCAAATTGATCCCCTAGATGTGATGAAACACAAGGTTTAATTCCTCCCGCCCCAAGGGCTATTAAGCCAAGACCTAATAACAATCCCATGCGGGTATCATCCAAAGCCAAAGCAAAATGTCCCACACAATAAAAAAGTGATAAAAACAAGATGGTGCGATACTTTCCAATAACTCCATCAGCCAACAAGGCGCCTAAAATGGGCATAAAATAGACAGCGGATACAAATAAGTGAAAATAACCTTGAGCTTCAGTTTCACTCATAACATCTAAATTACCTGTAGGGTCCATTAAATACTGAGTCATAAAAACCACTAAAATAGCTCGCATACCATAATAACTAAAGCGTTCAGCTGCTTCATTGACAACAATAAAAGGAATGCCGGAGGGTATGGAGCGACTTGAAATGGGGGCTGTTTTATAGATAGATTTCATTGATTATTTACAAAATTTTATTAGATAAAATAAAATAGTGAACTTTACACTACAACACTCGTCAGATGGACTTGAATTTTAAGCCATCTATTACACAGGATAGTAAACTCGATTATGTCTGAGATAACTCTAAGTAACTCTCAAAGTTCTTTTCAACAACTCAAAACGTATATTAATGAACATATTATTGGCCAGGATGTTCTAGTCGAAAGAATGTTAATAGCCTTGTTAGCCGATGGTCACATGTTGGTAGAAGGTGCGCCAGGGCTTGCAAAAACAAGAGCAATCAATGTGTTAAGTAAGGGTATAGAGGCAGATTTTCATCGAGTTCAATTTACTCCAGACTTACTCCCTGCCGATTTAACAGGTACAGAAATCTATCGTCCCCAACAAGGCACATTTGAATTTCAAAAAGGCCCATTGTTTCATAATCTGGTGTTGGCTGATGAGATCAATCGCTCACCTGCAAAAGTTCAGGCCGCTTTATTGGAGGCAATGGCTGAAAGACAGATCACAGTAGGGAGTACTACCTATCCATTACCAAAGTTGTTTATGGTAATGGCCACGCAAAACCCGATTGAACAGGAAGGAACCTATCCTTTGCCTGAAGCTCAACTGGACAGGTTTTTATTACATGTTTCTATTGATTACCCAGAAGCTGAACATGAAAAAGATATTCTGCATCTGGCTCGCCGAGAAGCAAAAGGTGATTTTCAGCAAAAAAATAAAGATTTTCAGCCAATTAGCCAGCAATCGGTATTAGCGGCACGAGATGAAGTATTAGATATTCATATGGCGGAGAGTTTAGAAGATTATTTATTACAAATCATTCTGGCTACTCGTAACCCGGGGACTTATGGGGAAGACCTGGCTGGCTGGTTACAATATGGCGCCAGCCCAAGAGCCAGTATTGCATTAGATCGTTGCGCAAGAGCCAAAGCCTGGTTACAACAACGTGATTTTGTTGGGCCTGAGGATATTCAGGATATGGCTTTTGATGTATTGCGTCACCGTTTGATTTTATCTTATGAGGCTGAAGCCGAAGGGATAACGACAGATTATTTTATTAAAGAGTTAATTTCCAGAATTGCTGTGCCATAGATGAGTACTACAGAAAGTAACCTTGTTTCAGTTCAGCTAAAAACATTAGTTAATTTAGCGAGGCCCGCTTCTTTACTTAAGCTTCATCACTCTGCAATTAGATCAACACAAAGTGGTGGATATGTCTCTCGGTTTAAGGGACGAGGTATGGAGTTTGATGAAGCTCGGTTATATCAACCAGGAGATGATATTCGGAGCATCGATTGGCGAGTGACTGCACGGACAGGAAAAACACATACCAAGGTATTTCGTGAAGAACGCGAACGTCCTGTTTTTATTTCTGTCGATAATCGCGCTGCCATGCATTTTGCTACTCGTGGTGTCTTTAAATCAGTACAAGCAGCAAAAATTGCTGCATTATTAGCCTGGACAGCGCAACATAAGGGCGATCGTATTGGTGGGCAAATCTATACTGATTCTATTTGTCAGGAAGTTAAGCCTCAAAATGGTAAACATGCGGTATTACGTTTTTTTAATGCGCTGATAAATTCTAATTCAGCCATGCCATTAGAAATGACTTTGGAGCATACGCTAGCTCGCTTAATTCAGCATGCTCGTCCTGGGAGTCTGGTTTACATTATTAGTGACTTTAGAGGTTTAAATAATAAAGCAGAAAACCATTTAGCTAAATTAGCACGGCATTGTGATGTTGTATTAATTCATATTTATGATCCTTTAGAAAGTCATTTACCTGCAAAAGGGCGCTATCGGTTTACCGATGAACAGCAAGATGTAGTGATTGATACAGGAGATAATCAGCGAATACTGAGTTATCAACAACATTATCAGGAACGGTTAGAGCATTTGCAGCACACAGCAAAAAAACTAGGCCTGCTATTTTTTCAATGCAGCACCACGGACGACCCAATTGAGGTTTTACGATAATGCAACCTCAACAATTACAACTGAGAGATATACATTTACCCGAGACTATCGGTTGGTGGCCACCAGCCATTGGATGGTGGATATTAGCCCTATTAATTCCGCTGTGTTGCTGGTTACTGGTTTGGGGATATAAACGAATAACTCGAAAAACAGCCGTTAAATCTGCAAAAAAGCTATTACTAGCATTAAAACAAGACAATGCCTTAGATGACAAAGAAAAATTGACGGCATTATCCGCATTGATACGTCGAGTAGCTATTAGTCAGTTGCCCAGAGCAGAAACGGCCAGTTTAACAGGACAAAACTGGCTAGCATTTTTAGATAAATCAGTTAAAGGAACTCCTTTTACCCACGGGATAGGAAAAGTTTTAGCTGATACTCACTATCAAAAGTCTGTTGTTAATCTGAATATTCCTGCCATCACCACGTTATGTGAAACCTGGCTTAAAGCTCAAAAATAAATTAAAAGATGATTCATTTTGAATGGCCTTTATTGATATTGGCAATCCCTCTTCCCTTATTAATCCGCTGGCTATTACCCGCAGAGTTACCCGCAGAGCAAGCGGCATTAAAAGTCCCTTTTTTAGAGGATTTTGGGCAGGGAGAAACAAAAGTTGTAACTCAAAATAAACAATGGCCAATGGTATTAGCCATTATTGCCTGGCTCTGTCTGGTACTGGCTTGTATGAGACCGCAATGGATGGGGGAGCCAATAGAACAAGCGGTTAGCGGTAGAGATTTAATGCTTGCAATCGATTTATCAGGCAGTATGGAAGCTGAAGATTTTATTGTTGGAAAGCGACGGGTCGATAGACTGACTGCAACTAAAAATGTAGCCAGTGAATTTATTAGCCGTCGCGTGGGTGATCGTTTAGGACTGATTTTATTTGGTACTCAGGCGTACCTGCAAACACCTCTTACATTTGATCGGGCAACAGTCACTACATTATTGAATGAGTCCGCACTGGGGCTAGCAGGAGAAAATACCGCGATTGGTGATGCCATTGGTCTCGCTGTAAAACGTTTGAGAAAACAAAAGACTGAAAGTAGAGTTTTAATTTTATTAACAGATGGAGCAAATACAGCCGGTGAAGTCACGCCATTAAAAGCCGCTGAATTAGCAGCCGATAACCATTTAAAAATTTATACCATCGGCATCGGTGCAGATGAAATGATTGTGCGTAGTTTTTTTGGCTCGCGAAAAGTAAACCCTTCTCGTGATCTGGATGAAGGTACTTTAAAAGCTATTGCGGATAAAACAGGCGGACGCTATTTTAGAGCTCGAAACACTGAGGAATTAAATAAGATTTATCATATTCTGGATGAATTGGAGCCGGTAGAAAAAGACAAACAATATTTCCGGCCCAAGACTGAACTTTATCATTGGCCATTAGCCATTGCTTTATTGTTAGCCAGTATTATCAGCATTGGCAGGATAAACTGGAGAGCCTTATGGACATAATGAACTTAGCTGAGTTTCACTTTATCCGCCCCTATTGGTTATCGGCTATCATTCCGCTTATAGTCATGACATGGCTATTACTAAAAAACAAACTTAATCAAGGTAACTGGTCGAATGTCTGTGATGCAGAGTTATTACCTTTTATTTTGCAGGAAAAGTCTGTCCCACATAGCCGCTGGTCGTTATCAGCAGGTGCTATTAGTGGTGTACTGATCATTATCGCTTTGGCAGGCCCTACCTGGGAAAGGTTACCTTCACCCGTTTTTAGAAATGATGCCGCATTAGTGATTGCTCTGGATTTGTCTCAGTCGATGAACTCAACGGATATCAAACCTGATAGATTAAGTCGCGCACGTTTTAAAATTTCTGATATTTTAAAACAACGTAAAGACGGACAAACAGCATTGTTAGTTTATGCTGGTGATGCTTTTACTGTGACCCCTTTAACTGAAGATACTGAGACTATAGCCAGCCAGCTTTCAGCATTAACCACTGATATTATGCCGAGCCAGGGAAGTGATACTGTTCAGGCTATAGAAAAGGCGATCGAATTATTAAAACAATCCGGTTTACAGTCAGGTGAAATCTTATTGGTCACTGATGCCGTTGATTTTGATAAAACCATTGATAGCGTTGAATCACTTGCTGGTTATCATTTATCAATTCTTGGGGTAGGAACAACAGAGGGCGCGCCCATCAAGGTAGCAACAGGCGGTTTTCTTAAAGATGCTCAGGGAAATATTGTTTTACCAAAACTCAATAGTCATCAGCTTTCTCGCTTAGCAGACAAAGGTCAGGGGGTTTATAAAACAATGACAGGTGATGACAGTGATATTGAAGTATTACTGAGTCAATTTGATAAACCAACAGAAAAACAAGGAAATGCAGATAATAATTTGTTAATAGAACAATGGAATGAAAAAGGTCCCTGGGTTTTATTACTGGCCTTACCGTTAGCAGCATTACACTTTAGAAAAGGCTTATTATCTTTCGCTTTTATCTGTTTATTGCCTTTTCCGGAACCCAGCTATGCATTGGAATGGAAAGATTTATGGCAAACTCAAAATCAGCAAGCTGAACAGGCTTTTAAACAAAAAAACTATCAGCAGGCTGCAGAACAGTTTGATAATCCACAATGGAAAGCGGCTTCTCAATATAAGGCTGGGCAGTTTGAGAAAACCTCAGAAACATTGAACCAGGATGAATCTGCGACCGGACTTTATAATAAAGGTAATGCGCTGGCACAATCTGGAAAATTAGCAGAAGCTATCGAGGCGTATAAAAAATCTTTAGAGAAAGCCCCTGCTAATGAAGATGCTAAATACAATAAAGAACAAGTAGAAAAAGAACTGGAAAAACAAAAAAAATCTGAAGAAGAAAATCAGCAGCAAGGTGATGATCAAGAAAAGTCTGAGCAAGAGGATGGAGAGCCACAAGAAAAAGACGACCAAGGCGAACAGTCTGAAGAATCTGGAGAGCAGAAAAAGCAGCAAGAATCTGAGCAAGATGAAAAATCAGATCAAACTGAACAGCAAAAATCAGAGGAAAATTCTGAATCCGAATCCGAGCAACCAGAACAGTCAGAAGCCAAACAGCAAGATGAACAAGACGCTGAAGAAAAAGAAGCGCAACAAGCAAAGGAAGCTGAGGATTATGATGAGTCAGAGCAAGCTAATGAACAATGGCTTAAACGTATACCCGATGACCCCGCGGGCCTATTAAAGCGTAAGTTTTTATATCAATATGGCCAGCGTGGTCGTAAATCAAGTAATAATCAAGCCTGGTAGTTTTTAGAAAACACCAAGTACATGAAGCACTAAAATTTTATACCATGAAAGATACCAAAAATAAGATCTCATTTTTATGTTTGTTAATATTTCTAATCAGTAGTCATACGATATTGGCAGCAGAAATTAAAACAACTTTAGACAGAAATCCGGTCAGTCTTAATGAATCAGTCGAACTGATATATACGGCGACTCAGTCACCCGATGGTGACCCTGACTTTAGAGCTTTAGAGAAAGACTTTGAAATTTTAAATCAAAGAAAACAAAGTAATTCTTCCTGGGTTAATGGTCAATCCAGTAAAAGGATTCAATGGATACTAAATCTAATGCCAAAGAAACAGGGGGATATTATGATTCCTTCTATTTCGTTCGGTGATGATAACAGTCAAGCCACTAGATTGGTGGTGACTAAAAGCAAAGCCTTGGCAAGTAACAACCAGAATGCTGATTTATTTTTAGAAGTAGAAGCAACACCTGAGGCACCTTATGTCCAATCACAAGTCATTTATACCTTAAGGTTATATAGCCGAGTGAACCTTTCCCAGGCAAGATTAAGTGAGCTTGAGTTGACGGATGCCTTGGTTGAAAAACTGGGTGAAGTTAAGAAATATAAGACTAATCGTCATGGCGTTGAGTATACGGTTAATGAATTAAATTATGCTATTTTTCCTCAGAAAAGTGGCGTAATAACGATTGACCCTATGGTTTTAACCGCAGATGTTGTCACTCGATCCCAGCCTCGTTTAAATGGTTTTTTTAACCGTCAAATAAGCAAAACCAAACGAGTCTTATCTAATGCAATTATCTTAAATGTACAAGGCGTCCCTGAAACATTTAAAGGAAATCGCTGGATTCCAGCCAGTCAGGTAGTGATTGAAGAAAAGTGGTCTGGGGCAACCAATCAAATGAAAATTGGTGAACCTTTAACCAGAACATTAACGCTATTAACGGTAGGAAATACGGTCGCCCAGTTACCCGAATTACATCAAGAAACAGAGATTGAACAATTAAAAACATACCCTGATCAGCCTGTTTTAAAAGAACAAAAAAGAGTTGAAGGTTTAATTGCTTTTAGAGAAGAAAAAATAGCTTATATTCCATCAAAAGCAGGAAGCTATACATTACCTGCGTTAGAAATACCCTGGTTCAATACGCGAACACAAACAATGGAAATTGCTCGTATTGCAGAAAAAATCGTCACTGCAATTGCAACACCAGCAATGCTAAACAACAGGCCAGTTATTGATGCACCGATACACAATAAGATAATAGAGCCAGAGGCTGTTAATACCGCTAAGCCAATTATTCATACCGTAGAGAACAAGTTGTGGATGTGGCTATCCATTGCTTTAGCCTGTGGCTGGTTGTTGACTATTCTATTTGTATTGCTAAGGCGCAAACCAAAGCAACAGCAAATACCCGACAATAGTAAACAAATTAGCATTAAAGAATCAATAAAAGCTTTGAAGCAAGCATGTAAGGAAAATAATGCTCAAGCAGCTAAAGATGCATTGTTAGCCTGGGGTAAAACTATCTATGCCAGTGAAACCTTGTCAGCTATTGCTCCGCATTGTGAGGCGCGTTTAAGGGATGAAATACATAGGCTAAACCAGAGTTTATATGCAAGTCAGTCAGAGCCATGGCAGGGTAAGAAATTATTTCAAACTTTTACAGAAAACAAGGCACGTAAGAAAGTGGCTAAGACAAGTCATGAGGCTTTAGAGCCTTTATATAGGGTGTAATATATTTGAATGGTAAAAATTTACTTGATTAGCCATAAGCGAATTAGCCCTTGCGGCCACCAATCAAAGAATAACAAAATCAATGGTTTATAATTTTGTTATTCAAGAGCGAATTAGGCTGCTTACGCCCACCAATCAGAGAATAACAAAATCAACGGCTTACGATTTTGTTATTCAAGAGCTTCAGCCATTTATGCTACCCCCCCTAGTCTCGACATACCAGCAGGGATCGCTGGTATCTAGTGTATAGGGATACCTGATTACCCATGAGCTTCAGCCATTTTAAAAACAACGTAAGTTTTGCAATTGCTCTTAAGCCCTCTCTTGCTGGAGAGGGTTTGGGTGAGGAGGCGTTAAAATAAATTCTTTTTTGCTCATTTTCTTTGTTTTTAAAAACCAAGAGAGAAAGAATGTTGAAAAAGAGATGTTTTTGGTTTCTCCTCTCGGCAATTGCTCCTGCATTGCTCTACCTCCTGCATCCATGCAGTCGACCCCACCTTCTCCAGCAAGAGAGGGCCTAAGAGCCCTCGGGAATGACTCGCTATATTGCATTGCAGTTTCTTTATCCTAATTTGGCGGAGACTCATGGGTAATCAGGTAGGGATATACGATCTGAATCATTAGCATAGACTTGTTTATACAATCATCCCATCCCTGGGTACTGGATCTCGGCAATCCCTGCCGAGATGACGTATAACAGTTAGCCTGGTGATTTTATAAAATAGCTGAAACTCGTACGTAATCAAGAAAATTTATATTACAAAGGTGGTCCAATTTTAATGGTTGGCATTGGCTAAATTCCATTGCCAACAAGAAAGATGAAAGCGCCTTGCAATATCTGCATTTTCGCCATCCTTGGCTGTCAGATATTGTCGCTAGCGCTATGTGGATGGGCGCGCGCTTTGGTTTTTAAATAGCCTGTATCTTTATATATCAGTTCATTGGAACAATTCCAGCGCGCCATTGCGTACTGTGGCGAGCCAAAAGGGATAATGAAATATTAAAGAAGGCTAACCCAGAGTATCAAACAAGAGAGCTTTGTAAATTATTTAAGATTGGTGTGAGCAGGCTTAATAATAACTTTTGTGACTTGCTAAATATTAATCAGATTAGGGGGGCTTATGAGAGGGTTAATCGCTAGTCTTTATGTCTAGAATTCTTTGAAGTTTTGTAGCAAAAATTATCAAGAGAATGATCAGGATTAAATTTCCGCCATTGGCAATAAGATCGACCCATAGTTGATATAAAGGATCTGGGCGTATAAGGTTTTTTAGACTTGCTAATTTAGAAAACGTTGTTTCAAATGAAGCTGCCATTAGAAAAGGTACGTTAAGCATTAATAAAAATAGCGACAAAGGTATGCTTATAAATACTAAAAAAACTCGAGATAGGCCTCGCTTAACAGGCCAGGCAACTAATAAAGCTGGAAGCAAAACGGTAGCTTGTAGAGAAGGGAGAAAATAAAAATACTGGAAATAAGGTGTGCCCTGAATAAAAGGATGTAAATCGCGAAGTATAATAACATCCATTTTGATCGTTTCAGTTGCATTATTAAAAAGGCTTAAGGTAGCCGTATAATCATTTTGAATGAGATTAAGTAAAAATGTAAAAGCGGGAAGTAACGTCTTAGAGATAACCGCATGGTAGTGAGTACACAAAAAAACAAGATAAGCCAGGTTGAAATTAATCGACCAAAAATGCCAACTATTTGTATTTTAGTGCTAGGGAATATACAAGGCCTATAACAAAAAAATAAAATTGATAAAATACCCCATATTACAAATAATCTGACGATTAAGGATGATGGGTCAGGCGCCTCCACGCTTCACCTCATTTGCATAATAAGCCCAAAACGAAAAATAAGCACAGCAAGTACTCAAGATTAAAAAAGGGGCTATTGTTAGATGAGCATAAGAAAACCAGTTGATGTTATAGCTCATCAAAAAATATAAAGAAATAATTCTAATGGTATTTAGTAGCAATACCAGCAGCACCCCGGCAAAAATACCTAATACTGTCAGTCTTGCTGTTGCTCTAAAAACCAGAATTGCCGATGTGATTAAAAAAAAGGCCATTGAGCCATCGCAAGTACGGACAATAGCCAAATTTGCTTTAGATGAAATAATCGAGTTTTGTATCACTTTGATGCCATCATCAGGCGCGATAGCATTGATAATAAAAGCACAAAGTGAAATAAAATAATCGTGATAATAAATGCGTAAGGTTTTATCGGGGATTGCCTGATAAAAATAATCTAACAGCAGATAAAGCACGATAAAACATAAAGGCAGTAAAATGTTACTAACTTTATGTGGGGTGTGTTTTTTATTTTGCATCAATAAAATTACGTTTATATCAAGGTAGAGGTAAGGGTGTCATAAGTAAAAGGTCTAGTAACAGTAGTAAGTTTTTTTGCAATAAGCCTAACGCCATAGTAGAGTCCTTTAAAAATATTGGATTATTAAATACTAACATGGAGGTTTTATGAATTTATCTCGCCCGTTATCTCTTTTTATCTTGTTTCTTTCCCTGTATTCACTGCCCGTTTTCAGTGCGGTTGAAATTATTTATAGTTATGATGATCTTAATCGGCTAGAAACAGTCACGCGAGCAGATGGTCCCGTCGTTCAATATGGCTATAACGCCGCCGGGGGGGTTACTGATCAAACAGTGAGCAACAGCCCCGATACAGATGCAGACCAAGTAGCCAACTTTGTTGATACCGATGATGATAATGATGGAATGCCAGACAGTTATGAGCTGCAGTATAACTTTGATCCTCTCAATTCAAATGATGCCACAGAAGACCCTGATGCAGATGGCCTGACCAATCTGCAAGAGTTTCAAGGGGGAACAAACCCTATTCAAAATAATAACGGCACACCAGTGCCCACTTTACCGCAATGGGCATTATTGCTTTTTACACTTATTCTCAGTTATCAACTCATCCGCCAGTCCAAATCAAGACAGGGAGTCTAAACCATGAACATAATCAACGCTAAATACACTGTACTCAGTCGTTATTTCTTAATTATTGCAATTGTTCTTATCAGTTCAACAATTGCCCAGGCAGCTGAGCCGGAAGGCTGGATTGATCAACAAGCCGAACTGGTCTCATCTGAAGACGCTGCTTTAATGATAGAGCAACGCGAGCAGGCCCTGCTTGATCAGCGTACTCAGCAAGCTAAAAAGCAAACGCAATTAGCAAGCGAGAGCTTTAGCTTATCCGTTGCTGATGCGCCGATTAGCACAGCAATGGCAATGACTGCCTCAGCAGAATACAGTCAATTGGCCAAGGCCCTGGAAAATGATCCACTACGAATTTATCAATTTATCCGCAACCATTTTAAATACGAGCCATATTATGGCGCACTAAAAGGGCCTTTTTTAACCCTGAAGGAACGTAGTGGTAACGACTTTGATCAGGCGGCCTTACTGGTTGAACTGCTGAGAGCAGCAGGTTATATCGCCAACTATCAATATGGCAGTATGGATATTCCCGTTACCGCGACAGATAATCTTGATATGGCGCATTGGCTAGGTGCCGAAGCTGTAGCAGACAATTTGATAATGAGGACTATCCTCGGTTCGGGCGGTATACCTGCGACCTTAATTAATAATACTTTCTTCAGAATGGATCGAGTCTGGGTTATTGTTGATGTTAACGGCACCACCTATGCACTAGATCCTGCCTTTAAACCCAGCAGCAAACACAGTTGAATTGATCTATCGGCAGCCATGGCTTACAACCAGGCAGATGTACTGACTTCAGCAGGTGACTTACTGGGTACAGATTCTATTGAAAGCCTGAACACGGCTAATCTGAACAACACACTAGAGACTCTGAGTGGACAGTTACTAACATACATTAAACAAAACTACCCTAATGCAAAGATGCCTGAGGTAATTGGGGGATTAACGATTACCCCTGATGAAAGCAATACTCTACCAAGCAGTTTAGGCTTTCCTTTCTCAACCACATTGTCTGTCTGGACAGAAATCCCCGCTGCTTATATACATACCGTGCGTATGCAACATGGGGGGATTGATACTACGGTAGATATTCCAACTATTGCAGCTAAAAAACTCAGTATTCAATATGCTGGAGACACTGTAGTGATTGCTCCGCCGCCAGCGGGAGCAACAGATTTTGGTAGTGTTGCTCCAGAACAGGATGGACAGACTTTTACCTGGAATCCAGGAAACCCTAATTCGGTTGTGATACAGGTCACCTCGAGTATTACTGGCACTGATGCCAGTGCCTTTAGTTTTGTCAGTGGTGGAGGCACCCAGAATATCCCAGCCAATAATGGTACGGTGGCTGTTAAAGTTAAATTTTCAGGACAAGGGCAGAGCGGAGGTCGCAAAAATGCAACACTGAACTTTAACTATAGCTATCAAGGCAACAGTATTGGTTCACAAATCGTTGAATTAACAGGTGCAGTACAAAGCTCTCCTATTGCCAAAATTTATCTGGATGATAGCCTGCTTATTGATGAAGGCGTAGCCACTGGTAATTTAACCGACTTTATCATTCATATTGATCATCCTTATGCTGGATCAAGTGGTACATATGCCGATCAGACAGCCACTTTTATCCTGAAACGTACAGGCACTTATGTCTTAGCCTCAGGCTTTGGCGGTGACCGCAATAGTACCCTGATAGCCGAACGCCAACGCCAGCTCGATCAAATGTTATTGCAAGGTATGAGTGATAATGATCCAGAAGTACTGACTGAAACCCTTAACATCATGGGGCAAAACTGGTTTAAACAAACCCAGCTTAATGTCGAATTATTAACTCAGGTCAGTGATCATCGTATTTTACGTCATCATCGTTTTGGAATAGTCGGACAAGCAGAAAGTTATTTTATTGATGTTAAAGCGCAGGTCAGCCCTACCCTGCCACTAACAAGTAGCGCGGCCGCAGGTGCCTTTCAGGCCTCTGGGCTAATTGCCAGTGCCATGGAGCACAGCGTGCTGGAGCAACTGCAAGGTGCAGACAAACTTGCTATCTCAACCATCAAGATTTTTCATTTGAATAACCAGAACGGAGACAAGTTTTTTCTAGCCAATCAAGCCAATTTTGGTAGTATTCAGGGGCAGTTAACAGGGTATAGCAGTAATGACCTGACTAACTTTCAGAGTGCGGTTAATAGTAATGGCACCCTGATTTTACCTAAAAATGGTCAAGTCACACTCAATCAATGGAGTGGGAAAGGCTATATTGATTATCGGGTAAACGGTACTAGTCGTAGTCAGTTAATGGCGATTGGCGGTGGATTGAGTGGCGGTTTTAATAGTACCCCAGGTACAGTCAGTGCCACCACGCAGAGTAATAACACCAATGCAACTAGTATCCCTTCCGGGACAATAGAAACCAAGACAGCAGGTGACCCCGTTGACCTAGGTAGCGGAGCCTATTTAAATCAGGCAACTGATATAAGTTTGGGCGGCAGTGGAGCTAAAGGATTGAGCTTTGGCCGCAGTTATAACAGCCAGCAAGTTAATCAAAACCAGGCCTATATGGCGCCCGGCTGGACCCACAGTTACGCCATCACTCTGGATGAGCACAGTGAACTGGACAGTGCCCTGGGCAAACGCACTCCTCAAGATGCTACGGCACTCTTAGTCTCGGCTTATATCACTCGCGACTTAATGCAAGCCACACAACCCAGCCTTAAAGCCTGGATAGTCGGTGCCTTAGTCGCTCAGTGGGCAACAGAGCAGTTATTGGATCATGCTGTAAGTATCAAGCTGGGTGATCGCGTACTGACCTACCGCCAGCAACCCGATGGCAGTTATACCCCACCACCAGGTATTACAACAAACCTGGTTAAACAAGGGGATGGCAGCTATCAACTGCAAGAACGCTTTGGTACGGTACTGGCTTTTAATAGCTCGCATAAAATCCAGAGTCTAACGGATATAGACGGTAATGCCTTAAGCTTTAGTTATACAGGCGATCGGCTAGATCAAGTGACAGATAGCTATAGCCGTACCCTGACCTTAAACTATGTCAACAACCGTCTAGACAATGTCAATGACAATCAAGGTCGTAGCGTTTCTTATAGTTACGATGCCACTGGTGATTTACATCAATACCGCGATGCCGAGAACAAACTATGGCAATACGGCTATGACAACCAGCATCAGATATTAACGGTTACCGATCCTGTTAATGTAGTGATTGTCGATAACATCTATGATGAAAAAGGCCGAGTAATTCAACAAACTGCCCCCCGAGATAACAACACAACTGCCATCTATAAGCTCCATTACACGGGACTATCCGCAGCAGAAGAAGACCCCTTGGGCAATCGC
>Ga0209707_1000279_pt1 | contig 32763 bp, 30 predicted proteins | sample EN4Hudsemesocosm_FD_184630 | JGI IMG/M metagenome (GOLD analysis project Ga0209707, IMG submission 184630) | Methane-oxidizing microbial communities from mesocosms in the Hudson Canyon - EN4B Hudson Canyon (SPAdes) (version 2) | ecosystem: Environmental > Aquatic > Marine > Cold seeps | place... | reverse complement strand
AATTCCACCATGTTATTCTATGATTAGTGGCTGTCAGAGCAGCCTAATTCGCTCTTGAATAACAAAATTATAAACCATTGATTTTGTTATTCTTTGATTGGTGGCCGCAAGGGCTAATTCGCTTATGAGTAATCAAAACACTTAATTTTTTTAGATGCTAACTATCAAAGGAAATCCTGATAAAAATCCTCTGTCGTTGCAATTGCTCCTCGCAAACCAATCACTTTGCCAGCAAAGTGCTGTGCAATAGTCATGTTTTTTTCTATTGGCCAGCCAGCTCTTAAACCATGAATATAAAGTGAGCTAAACCCATCACCTGCCCCCACAGTGTCAACAATATGTTCTATGGCAACCGGAGCTTGCTGATAAAAACGGCCATCGGACGACAGCACCATCACACCTTTTTCACCTTGTGTCACAATAAGTTGCTGCAATTGAAACTGAGTCAGTAGCTTATGCATCGACTCGCTGATATCAGGCGAAATAAAACCCAATTGCTGTAACTCTTCTTCATTCATTTTGGCCCAATGAGCCTGGCTTAGCCAATCAAATACTTCTTGTTGCTGCCACCAAGGACTGCGTAAATTAACATCCAGAAAAACCTTCATTTCAGGCTGTTGAGCAATACGAGATAAACATGCTCGTGATACATCATTTCGCAAGCCTAATGTGCCATGATAGAGAATTCCGCTGGATGGCAAATTATTCACACCCTCTTCCGAAATATAATCGTAGGCACAATAAGGAGTAATTGTGTATTGCGGTTCATTTTCAATTAGATTAATTTCTACCTGGCCCGTTGGATGCGCCTGATCTATTTGTATCGATTGAGTATCCATCCCCCAATCACACATTGCAGTCGAAATTTTCTGTCCTAAATCATCATTACCAATGCGAGAGATAAACAGTGGCTGATCCCCAAATGCCTGCAAATGCCAGGCAACATTAAATGGTGCCCCTCCTAATACTTGTTCGCCATTAGGGAAGCAATCAAATAAGGCTTCACCAAATACTAAAACGGGTTCATTCATCTTCATATCAATTGCTCACTTTGTCGAATAGTGTCACGAAACTGCGGGAAAAAATGCCAAATACCTTCTAGTATCCCCGCTGAATAGTTTCCATCCATTCCCAGGTCTGAGGTGCCCGCAAGATAAAGTGAATTTTGAAAACCTTGTTTATTGGCAAGTTGTTGTGCTGCCACTCTAATACTATTCGCTGCATTTGCAACAAGCACTGACGGTATCTCACTAGCCAATACATTTAAATCATTGCCACTATCTCCCGCAAAGATAAGCTCATTTAAGGAATGGCCTTGCAGCTGCCTCAAGAATTCAATAGCATGCAATTTAGTAGCATTTTTGGGTAATACATCTAGCATACCTATATTACTTGGCTCATCCACACTCCATATCAGACTAGCATCTATATTTTCAGCTTCTAGGCGGACTTTCATTTGTTGGATAATATTGACATAATCAGCAGGCAAAGGCAGATAGTAACTTAATTTATAAGTATTTTGTTTTTCTATTTCCTGACATTGTAGCTCTACAATATCTTCAAACATTTGCTTGATTTGCTGATGATTTTTCCCTCGCCAATCTTGATTAATTTTTTGTTCCCAAACAATAAGCTCTTGCCATTGTTGATCATTGAAACGATAAATTTTGCTACCAACGTCACTGATAATAAAATCCGGCTTAGGCAATCTGTAGTTCTCAATGGCCAGCAGAACAGATGCTAGATGACGACCTGTGACATAAGTCAACATAACCTCAGGTAAACGGCAAAACGCTGCAAAGCGTTTTAATGCGCCTGGATATTCTATTTGGCAACCATTCGGGATAACTGTTTTATCCATATCGCAGCATAATAGGAGTCTCTGTTCACTCATTAGTTTTATCACTTTCTTTTTCTAACATTCAATAAATCATAGCTGTTAATAAGATTACTTTTGATAAAAGCTGAGTCAATTTGTATTTTGACTATGTTAAGATAAATTAAATTTCATCTTGGAACTGGTTTTCATGCTCAATCCAGCACAAATTCTACGTCGATACGAACTCATTTTAACCTCTGCTGGTGAGGGGATTTATGGCTTGGATATTAACGGCAAAGGAACCTTTGTTAATCCTGCTGCTATTGCTATGACAGGCTGGACGGAAGAAGATGTTATTGGTCAACCTATCCATGCTCAACATCATCACAGCAAAGCCAATGGTGATCATTATCCACAACAGCAGTGCCCTATTTATGCGGCACTACAAGATGGTGAAATTCATCATATTACGAATGAAGTCTTTTGGCGTAAAGATGGTAGCAATTTTCCCGTTCACTATACCAGTACGCCAATTATGGAAAATGGTGCTATCGTAGGTGCGGTAGTTGTTTTTCAGGATGTTAGTAAATTAAAACAAGCCGAAACTGAACTGGCTGTATTACAAAATCATAATGAACTTGTTCTTTCTTCTGCTGGTGAAGGCATTTGTGGCTTTAATTGCGAAGGGTTGGTTACATTTATTAATCCTGCTGCAGCATCAATGCTAGCCTGGCCAGATCAACGTTTATCAGATCAAACGATTCACAATATTTTAGGCCGTGAAGATCCAAATGCTGAAGAATATTGTCCCATTCACAATATTATGCAGGGGAAAAAACGTTTCCAAGCCAATGACAAACTATTTTGGAGGCAAGATGGCTCTACTTTTCCTGTTGATTTTGTCAGTACGCCTATTGTAGAAGAAAACAAATTACAGGGCGTTGTGGTTATTTTTAGTGATATTACTGAACGTAAAAAAACAGAAGAAACACTCAAACTCGCCCACTCAGAAATTGAACAATTAAAAAACCGCTTACAGGCAGAAAATAGCTATCTACAAGAACAGGTCAATCTAAATCATAGTTTTGAAGATATCTTAGGCCAAAGTGAACCTTTAAAAATGGTATTACTTCAGGTTGAACAAGTTGCACCAACAGAAACCAGTGTTTTAATTCAAGGCGAAACAGGAACAGGTAAAGAACTTATAGCACGTGCTTTACATAATCTTAGTCAGCGAAATGAACGCACTTTAGTTAAAGTTAATTGCGCTGCTTTGCCTGGTAATCTAATTGAAAGTGAGTTATTTGGTCATGAAAAAGGCAGTTTTACCGGGGCTACATCAAGACGTATTGGTCGATTTGAATTAGCCGATAAGGGCACTATTTTTCTGGATGAAATAGGTGAATTACCGCTGGAACTACAAGCTAAATTATTACGTGTATTACAGGAAGGTGAGATTGAACGATTAGGCGATTCTAAAACAATCAAAATTGATGTCAGAATAATTGCAGCCACTCACCGTAATCTTAAACAAATGGTAGAAAAAGGGGATTTTCGAGAAGACTTATTTTATCGCCTCAGTGTATTCCCTTTAACAATTCCCCCATTGCGCGACCGAAAAAATGATATTTCGTTACTGGTTCAGTATTTTGTTAATAAATATGCCACTAAAATGGGAAAACAGATTAACTCAGTCTCAGAAACCACAATAGATAAGTTATTGCGCTACCCCTGGCCAGGCAATGTACGTGAACTGGAAAATGTAATTGAAAGAGCTGTTATTTTATCGCCTAAAAGAAGCTTGCTTGTCCCAGAGCTGCATGCACCTATAAATAACAGTAAACCTGGCTCAGACAACCTTTTACCTCTTATCGAGGTAGAAAAAATACATATCATCAAAACACTAAAAACAACTGACTGGAAAATATCTGGCGAAGATGGCGCGGCATCAATTTTAGAAATGCATCCGAATACCTTGCGTTCACGGATGAATAAACTAGGTATTCGTCGCTCAAACACTACGCTATAACAATATACCGTTTATTCACGACATTTCGTTTAACCAGAATAGCTTTTACTCTCCCCTATAACCCCCCCTTATTTTCCAAACCATTGTTAAATAAGTGTAATTAAGCATCACACCGCCTTTGGCATGGCTTCTGCATTAACTCTTAACAAACACTGGATATTTTATTTAAAGTGATATCCATTAAAGGGAAATGCAGAGGATAAAATCATGAAAATTAAAGCCATTACTCATTCAGTCTTATTGTTGGCTATTATTGCATCCAGCACTGTTTCCGCCAAACAGACAAACTTACTTGAGCCAGCACTCAACAACTTACCTTCATCGCCAATAGTTAATTCACAAACAAAACGAATTGATGATGAGTTTCTATCATGCAAGACTGATTCGATTGTTGATACACAGATTACCACTATTCAAAGTAGCAATATTAAAGAACAACCCTTTTTGCCAAAATCAATGGAATACCTTAATGATATCGTTCAGGTTACTTACGATACTATGCGAAATGGTGTTATTCGCTATGTCACTAAGGAAGTTGCCTTATCCTTATTAAATTTCAGAATTAATGGTTTTGCGGCTGAGAATATTGCCGGTTATGTTTCCGATGGGACAAAACCATACTTACCTTTCAAGTTTGCTAATGGCGTTAAGATTACCCAAGTCACTCCCAAAGGTGGAACCATCATATACAGGGCTGAAATGCCAATCAGTAAAAATCACAGTCATGCGATGGCACTTGCTTTAGCAGGTAAAGTCTCTGCCACCACAACAATTTGTAATGATATGGAAATGGTTGATGATTTACTGGGCCGACATATTGTTATCCAATATGATTATTATGATTCAAATGGTATTTTTTTCAGCTCATTTACTATTAATGGCTAGTATTGGATATTAAAAAATGACTTAAGTTGAAATCTATCAAATCTGCGTCATACCAGCTGGGATTGCTGGTATCCAGTATCCATGGATGGGATAGCGAGGTATTACTATATAATAACGGAAAGTCATGTTAAGTCAGAGCAACCAACAGCTTCAAGTAACATGTAAATCCAAGGTAATCGTCATACAGGCAGGGAACGCTAATATCCAGAACACAAGGATCGGCTTCAGTCACATCATGATGATTGTTGTTAACATCCTTGTCGCTGGATCTCGGCATCCATGCCAAGATGACGTTTTAGGGGCTAACAATAATAAGTAAACTTAACATTTGTTACTTGATAAACCTCTGATAAAGACCAGTTATTTCCTCTGACTTACAATAGGTTTTACAGATGTAGAAATCAACGTATTGATTATTTTAACCATCGTAAAAATAACAACCCCATAAACCAAGGTATAACTTAGATAAGGCGGATAGTATTGAGCAACTCTTGAACTGTATTCAACCAAATTTAGATCAGGAAATTTACCTGATAGTAGATAAAAACTACCATTTGAAATAGCAAAAGCCGCTGTTGTTGCAATAAATAAAAGACCGAACTGCTGCATTAATTCAGATACTATTAAGTTGTTATATCTTGCACAATAACGACCAGAAAACCACAGGCAAGCATATGTTGGAATTAAAAATACATAGGCTGAAGAAACACAATAATCACTAACAGAAAATTGAGTAATTGATACATAATCGATCAAACCCGCTTCTATTAACAGCACCACATATAACTTCCAGCTCCTGACCCAAAGTCCTGCAAAAAAGAAAGCAGCTAATGATGCATCAGGTAAGGAAAATGTCCCTCCAAAATGATGAAACCGTGTGGCCAGCATTAAGCCTATCAAAGCGATTGGCATTCTAAATTTTTCTAAATTAATATTCATGATTTTTCCTGTTCTTTATAAATTGCTATTGTTATCTTGTTGTACAAACCGAACTTATTCTGTGAAATGGGATGATTGAGATAGGCAGCACATATTTCGTTTTTGATGCGCTTCGTATTGTCAGCTCATCCTATAATTTCACCTAAAATCAGTGGATATAATTGACTGAAACAAAAAAATTTCTATCAGCCGTGTTAAACCCTCTATTGCTTTGATACTGGTCATTCAACAAATTATTTAACTTTGCTTTTATTGTCCAGCTATTAGTTAATTGATAAGCGGCTCGTAAATCCCAAACGACTGAACCATGAGATTTTGTCGATCCATCTAAACGATCCCCAGTCACTTTTAATGATGAGCCAATATTCAAATGGTTAAAAAACTCTCTGGAAATATCGACAGCTAAATGTAATTGAGCACGATCAGATAAACGTTTATTGCTAATACGATCTTTAGGGCTCAAAGCACTCCCATTTAAAGCGATATTCCAGTCATAAAGTTGTGTTGACACTTCCCCTTCAACACCATCAATCTGTGCCTTATTAATGTTTTCTGGTTGCCAGTTACCATTGCTATCGGGAGCCCAGGCTATCAAATTATCAATATTTGTATGATAGGCTCTAATCATCCATTGCCCCCAGTTATGCTGCCCTTCTAGTCCAGCCTCAAAAGTCGTTGATTGCTCAGGTTTTAAACTGGCATTACCGGAATTTGGCCAATATAAATCATTAAAGGTAGGTGCTTTGTAACCACTGCTAAAATTAGCAACAACATCGATTTCACTATCCCCTACTCCGACTCTAAAACCACTGTTACCAGTCACATGAGAACCAAACTGCTCATCTTCATCAGCTCGGACCGAAGCATTAAAGTCGATCAAGTCAAACCATCGGCCATAATACTCAGCAAATCCACCAATATCATAACGATCCGATTCAGCATAAGATTGGTGGCTTTCAACATGGTCATTCCTAAAGTCTGAACCAATAATAATTTGATGATTTGAATTTAATTGAATTTGATTGGACAAACTGATCATACGACGACGGCTATTAAAAAAATCACCATCAGCTTGTCTACTTTCATCTCTGGATTCACCCAGTGTCACTATAGAAAGCCAGTTATCAGTTAATTGCATATTTGCTGATAAACCAATATTTTGAATCACAAAGTCATTACCATCACTACCAAAGTTATTATCAAATTCATTTTCACCTTGCGACCTAAGTACAAAAGCTTCAGCACTGTATTGTTGATTGATTTTATAACCGACTCGAGCATTGAAACTGCTATTGTCATAGCCATCTCTATCATCATCCTTCGACTCTGAAGATGAAGCATTAAAACCAGATGTGGTGATATGAGAAGCGCCCAATGCATACCAGGCCTGTTTATATTGACCACTGATATTTCCACTAACGCGTGCGGTATCATATGATCCACCGCCCGCATTAATCGATACCGTAGGCATATTGTTATCTTTGTGCTGTCCTTTTCGGGTAAATATTTGAATCACACCACCGATGGCATCAGAGCCATACAGACTAGACTGTGAACCACGAACAATTTCAACCCGCTCGATTTGATCAATCGGTAAAGATGAAAAGGATGAAGCGCCTAAGGTAATCGACCCAATACGCACACCATCAATCAACACTAAAACATGTTTACTGTCAGTGCCTCGTATATAAACGCTAGCGGCTTTACCTGCACCTCCACTTTCAGTGACATCAACACCCGTTGCATGTTTAAGTAATTCAGGCACACTTTGAACCTGTAAGCGATCAATATCATTTCGAGTAAACACAGTACTGGCCGCAGACAAATGATCAATAGTCTGATCAGTTCGCGTAGCCGTAACAATAAACTCTGGAAGCTCTACAGTCTGTTCTGCCTGTACTGAAAACCCAGCAGAAGCAAGACAAAATAGGGATAAAGGGGGGGATATAAATGAATTTTTCATATGTCCTCTGCACCACCCGTGCAAATAAAGTTAAATTTGCAGAGAGGTCAAAAAACAAAATAGAACGACGCGGGTACTAACACTAGGCCTTTCTACTCCGTAAGCAGCCCTCCGCTGCACCGAATAAAACTTTCGGGCAGGTTTCCGGGCTTATAAGTTGAATTAATCTGATACATCACCTTCCCATATCATTGATACAGTGGTAATTGATATATCTTAAACTTATCTACCGTTGCGGGGGCAGCGTCGGAATTGTTTCCTAAAAGAAACGCACCGACTTCCCTTTTAACCCTTCAATAAAAAAATATATTAGGGCACCAAAAAGTTAGGAAGGCGATTATAGGCTGTTATGAGAACAAATCAAGTATTAAAAAATTTGAATGCTTATAGTCCATATTTAACATCCCTGGAATATGGAATGGAAATTTAAAAACCTACATTGTCGCCTTGACAGAAGGACAGAATAACGTACCATAAAAAGTCTGGAGGTCGTTATTATGAAAATATCAATGGATATTAAACCTGTTACCTATTTAAAATCTCAAGCCGCAGATATACTAAAACAAGTCAATGAAACACATAGACCTATCGTTATAACTCAGAATGGAGAACCTAAAGCGGTTCTTCAAGACCCTGAAAGTTATGAAAACATGCGTAATGCAATAGGAATATTAAAGCTTATTTCTCAAGGTGAAGAAGATATTAGAAATGGAAACTTCATTTCTCAAGAAGATGTTTTTTCTGGATTAGAAAAGTTAGTAGATTCAGATAATGGCTAAAATTTATAATGTTATTTGGGCTAAAACTGCGAATGAGGATTTAATAGAAATTATTCAGTTTATTAAATCTGATAGCCCCATTGCAGCAAAAAACACCCTAAATAAGATTAAAAAAGGGGGATTTCCACTTGATTCACTTCCTCAAAGAGGTCGTATTGTCCCAGAACTTAAAGAACAAGGAATCTTTCAATATCAAGAATTAATCATTCAGCCATGGAGAATGATTTATAGAGTTTCTAGCAGTACGGTCTATGTTTTATCCATTATAGATGCTAGAAGAAATGTAGAAGACATATTATTAAATCGATTTATTAGGGATGGTAATAAGTAATATTCAAAAGAACTAGAGACAGGTCTTTTCTTAACATATTTCTGTCAGAAATTATTTAATAGAAGCATCTATATAATTACTACTTTACTGCTGAGGTTGCATGGAAAGACCTGAGTCTTTGCCCTATGTCTGTAGAGTATTATATAAAACAGTCCAAAAATCGTAACGATGCGATATTGACAGCCTGGAATAGTGGTGGTTATACGCAGAAAAGCATTACTGATTATTTTTCTATCCACAATAGTCGAGTAAGTAAAACAATAAAAGAGGCAAGGCTCAAGACCTTGCCTTTCGGTTTACATTAAAACTGTCAGTTTTTTTTACACTTTAATTTTTTTCAAAGACTATTAAAAATAAATTAACTTACAAATCAATACTATAGTGTTTATGGCATAGTTACTGCTTTCAAGTTATTATATAGAACTTCTAACTTTGGGGAAGAAAATGAAAAAAATTGCTTGTGTATTAATTAGTTTGTTTGCCGGATCAGCAAATGCTGGGGTCATCATAGGTGCTCAGTCTGTAGACGCTTCTATCCCAGACCTAAATACAAATTACGCATTGGAAGAACTTATTAATCAGGATGGTCTTTCAGCAAATTACGTAAGTGGGGTGACTAATTTCAATAGTTTTACATCTACTACAACCCATCAAAATGCAAGCTCCAGCACGGGTGGGGGCTGGGCTTCAAGCACTGGTAATACTTTTCCTGCCAATATTGATTTTGATTTGGGGGCCCGCTTCTCTATAACAAGCCTTGCGCTTTGGAATGATGTAGATACTCAAAGTCTTGGTAATTTTGAGGTGTTTGCTTCATTGGATAACAGCTTTACCTCCCTTACTTCATTAGGTTCTTTTTTGGGTAGTGTAGCAATAGCAAACACATCATTTGCTGAAGTATTTGACCTTACAAATTCATTAACTCAATTTATCCGAGTTGTTGGCTCACCAATCCAACAAAACAATGGCTTATTGAACATTGGTGAGATAGCATTTGAAGGTCAAGAAACACAGAACGTCCCTGAACCAGCAACATTAGCTTTATTGGGACTCGGAATGGCTGGATTGGGGTTTTCAAGAAAAAAGAAAACTACTTAATTCAAAATAACCGATATATTGTAAAAGCCTCGGTGTTTATCGGGGCTTTTTTTATTGCTACATATAAAGTGAGCAGAGCCGAATAGCACTTACTTAAGCGCTAAGCAATTGAAACCATCAAAAGAGTCAAAGGGAAGTGATCAATTGATTCTTTCCTTATTAGAAGGAAATGAGTTCTCCTACCTAGAACTTTCACTTTATTAATTCACGTCCATATTGTGCATATACCAACATATCAACCTGATAAGGACGAGGTATACTGGTGCCAGAACTGCAAATACATTGTTGGGCTTTGATAAATCAATGGAAGTAAAGATTGTAGATTTTCCTGAAACAAAGGTAGCTGTCATCGAGCATCTTGGGAGTCCCGCATTCGAACATGAACCAGTTAAAAAGCTGATGGCATGGCGCATAGAAAATAAACTTCCACCTGAAAAACATCAAAGCTATGGTGTTCATTACAACAATCCTGCGACTACCCCTGCTGAAGAATATCGAGTTGATCTTTGTATTTCAATAAAACATGAAGTTGCCCCAAATCCTCAGGGAGTTATTAATAAAGTAATTCCATCTGGTCGCTGTGCTGTGGCCCGGCATGTTGGATCGCGCAATAATATTACAGCGGCAGCTTATCTTTATGATCAGTGGTTACCAAAAAGTGGTAAGAAGTTGCGTGATTATCCGGTATTTTTTCACTATGTAAATGTTGGACCAAATGTACAAGATCATGAAATGATTACTGATGTTTATCTACCATTGCTCTAAATCATGGACTAATACATACCAAAATACACAGATTATGCTAAATTATTAATGATTCACTTTGCATGGAATACAGAAAAAACGCTAACTAGGTTTGTAAGTTAGGCCGTTTCTTTTGATCGCATAATCTTTCATATTGAAAGAAATGAGCTACTAGATGCCATTAACCATTCAAATCAATAAAGGTGTACAGTCTTCTCATGGACTGTAGGTTGAGTTTACGAAAGCTATATAAAAAACCCTCCTGATATGCTGAAGCTCGCCACTGAACTTATCGTTTTACATTAAAACAAGGTTAGTAAGAATGAATAAATTTATCGCTATCTTATTCGCACTATTTTGCTTTGCTACATCTTATCTGTCCAGTAGCATCATGGGTACAGGTCTGTGGTTCTGGGTTATTATCATTACAGGCCTCACTGTAGCTGCTAGTCAGTTTATTCCAATACTTCAGAGTCTTGGCACTGTATTGGCTGCTCTACTAGGAACTGTTTCTAGTTGTGCTGTTTTATTGGGTTTAGTTGCGGCAACAATTGGTGGATCATTCAGGCTTAATGATAATGAAACACTATTACTCTTTTTATTTTTCATGATTGCAGTTAGCGGATTCACATTGGTTGTTATTAACAATAAATCCAATCAATCTGTGGCTGATAAAAATGCATAACATGGTGGATCTTTGGTTTATGATCCAAACTAATTTCATCATTTTAATAATCATGAATATAAGCTCTAGCACACAATAGCTATATTAATTTATTAGAGTTATCCTCGGAGTCACTCCGAGGATCTGTTGTTGAAAGATATTCTTCATCCAGTAATTCACGCCAATTTGATGTTTCAGCATGCATCTCATGCTTTGCATCTGCACGAGTGCCAGATTTAGAGCGTTCATGTACACCACCTTTTCTCAGTAATGGTGACATTGCGACACGGTTTCGCGGTCGCGTCCTTATAGGTGTTGGCATATATAGCTCCTAAGTTATACCTGGTTTTAATGCATAGCCAGGTTAAGGATATTCCACTGGGAGCCACCCAGCGTCTTTTCTAATTTCCGAAATGCTCTGCTTTGACAGAGAAATTCCGGTGCTTTTTTTGTTTGGCTAAAACAAAACTTTTTGGGCAAGCTGCTATACAATGACTTTGGAGGCTGTGTATATTTGATTTTCTTTATTGCAGCGCCCGTTTCCGGGGTATGTAAATAAATTTTATCAATACCCAACTCCTGATAAATAAATTGAATCGCAGCAGTTAGCATTGCTTCATCCCATATTTTTCCATACGTTATCAACAGGCATTCCAAATAACTTTTCAGTTTTTCTGGTGTCGTATTGATTCCAGTAAAATAAAACTTGGTTCGACCGCTATCCACTTGTTTCAGTAATCGCCTGGCAACCCTTAACCAATCTGTTTGCAATTCTTCGATTAATGCTTCATTACTCTTAAAGTCAAAATCAATTCTTGCCCATGCCAAGGTTTCACGAAATAAACTGCGTTCTCCCTTTTTCATCACCGGGTGGCCAAAACTCTTGAAGCTGTGGTTTTCATCAGGATTAACTAATTTTTTGAATAAAGCATCATGCTTATTACTAAAATTTAGCTGTAACACTAGATTATGCCCCTTACGCGAAACCTGATCCCATTCACGGTCTCCATGTCCCCAATGATCTAGAGTTAATAAAAAAGGTTCAGCTGCCTGCAAACAAAGCATTTCCAACTGATCATGATGTAATCTTCCATCACCTGATTTAGCGACAATTTCTTTAATCACCGGCTTGTTTAACAAACCAGAATAAGCCGACTGCTTCAGCTCTGAAATCATGCAATACTCCCCTATCACTTGTGACAGAATAAATGCTGCATAACGATCTTTATAATAACTAAAAGGTGTTTTTCCTTGTGGTAAACAGGCGATGACTTCTTTTGCTGTATTAATATCCATTTTTTATCCTTTTACACAAACAACTTGTTTCAGGGTATGAACAATTTCAACCAAATCTGACTGGTTTTCCATTACCGTATCAATGTCTTTATAAGCACCTGGAATCTCGTCAATCACCCCCTTGTCCTTACGGCATTCAATACCTTCAGTTTGATTTTCCATATCCTCAACACTAAACAATTTTTTTGCCTTGCTGCGACTCATTCGTCGTCCAGCACCATGAGAACAGGAGCAAAATGAAGTGGGATTACCTTTACCGCGAACAATGTAGGATTTTGTTCCCATGCTGCCAGGAATAATACCTAGCTCACCTTGTTCAGCATTGATAGCCCCTTTACGAGTAATAAAAACATCAGCACCAAAATGGTTTTCTACTGAAACATAATTATGATGACAATTTATAGCTTCTTTAGTTGATTTAAATGGTAGCAAAACAGGTGCGAGTGCTTTAACAACCAAACGCATCATTTCTCGTCGATTAAACATGGCATACTCCTGAGCCCAATGCACAGCTTCAACATAATCATCAAAATGCTGAGTACCTTCTGAAAAGTAAGCTAAATCCTTATCAGGTAAGCGACCCAATTGTTGGCCCATATCGCGTTTTGCCAAACCGATAAAGTGTTTACCTATCGCATTCCCCACGCCTCTACTACCTGAATGCAACATAATCCAGACATCCTGGTTTTCATCCAGACAAAGTTCTATAAAATGATTACCCCCCCCTAAGGTTCCCAATTGTCTTATCCAGGTCTGATAGGGTTTGTTTTGCATCTTGTTCAACCTAGGGTATTTATCCATAAGTCTGAACAAGCCATTTTGCAATGCATCAACTGTAGATCGTTTAACACTGTCTCGCTTATGCATGTTAAAGCCGACGGGTATCGCTTGTTCAATCGCTGAACGTATACGGTGCAGGTTATCCGGCAATTGCTGTGCAGTTAATGACAGACGTACTGCATTCATCCCGCAACCAATATCCACACCGACTGCGGCTGGAATAATGGCTCCTCGTGTTGGAATAACCGAACCTACTGTTGCACCCAGGCCATAATGGACATCAGGCATAACAGCAATATGGCTATGAATAAAAGGTAACTGTGAGATATTGGCTAACTGATCAAGTGCCGTGTATTCAATATCATCGGTATAAATTTTTACCGGTACCTTTCCCTTTGTAATAATTTTTTTAATTGGCATTTTTTAACCCATTTTTTCAGGGCAAAAAAAAGCCCTGATCGAATGCCACCGATCAGGGCTTTTCCTGATTGGGAGGCTTCACAAATAGTGAGTCTCCCAACAGTTGTTAAGGAAGACTCAATACATATTTTTAAAAGAGCTAGCAGAGATCATTTTGATCACAAGCTGCTCCTGATTTAATTTTGTATTGATTTTCTGTTGCATTCGTCATTCCTCATAATTTAATTGGTTGTGATTATAGAACTAAAAAACCTTATGTCAATTAGTTTTATTAAAAACTGTAAACTTTTTAAGGCTATTGGCCTTATTATGCAATCAACTGTTATAAACCAAAAAATGCATAAATAACCCCATTCATCGTCAACTAAAGCCATTGCTAATACCCCCCTCTTTGCTAAAGAGGAGGATAAGAGCTTAGCACTTTCACAGTCTCTTTAGACTCGCACGATTCAGGCGAGGCTAAAGAGACTGTGAAAGTATTCCGAAATTAGGCAAAAACTGCATTTCGGCAACGAAGAATCAATAGCTTACAGCTAATTTTTAGCTGTTTTTAGTGGTTTTCTCGAATACTTTCACAGCCTCTAAAGCCTCACTTCCAAAAGATAAACTGTAGAAAATGAGCAAGCTGTTTTTTTGTTCAGAGTCATATAAATTTTTTACTTACTAACATTCAGCTTCTCATCACTGCTGACAGTAGGGAAACTTTCGCCGTGTCTTGAGATACCTATTCCCATAAACTATGCCTATCTTTATTTTTATTTTAGATCTGCAAACAGACTGTTTTTACTATAGTATTAATAAAAACTAGCCCTTTTAATTTATAACAATTTAACCATGAAAATAGGCATTCAAACCTGGGGTTCTAATGGCGATATCAGACCAATGATTGCATTAGCAGATGGACTGCAAAAGGCTGGACATACGGTGACATTAGCAGTTACCAGTCTTGATAACTGTAGCTATACTGAGGAGTGTGCAGCTTTCAATATTAGCTATCAGCAGGTTCCTGAACGGATAGATTTTGATCTAGAAGCATTTGCCCAAAAAACCTTTCGCATGAATACCAAACAATGGTTGGAAGCTTTACTGGATATTGCTTTCTTTCCTTATGAAGAGATTATTTATCAAACCTCTCAACAATTAGCTGAAACTAATGATTTAGTCATTGGGCATCATTTTCTATATCCTCTAAAAATTGCAGCTATAAAGCATAACAAGCCCTTTTATAGTGTTACTTTCTGCCACACTGTGATTCCATCTGCCAGCCAACCACCCTTTAAATTCCCTAATCTTGGTAAACGTATTAACCCCTTGCAATGGCAACTATTGGATTATGGTTTTGATTTCTTTTTAAAAAACAAACTGACCAGGCTATGGAATAATGAAGGATTGCCAAAAATAAAACATGTTTTATCTCAGTTATTATGCTCTGATCAATTGAATCTGGTTGCTGTTGATCCGGTATTCTGCTCAACACAAAATGAATGGCCATCACAACATCATGCCTGTGGATTTCTTAATATGAATACAGAAAATGACGACTGGCATATTAATAAAGATTTACAACAATTTCTAGATTCAGGCCCTGCTCCTGTCTATATGACGCTTGGTAGCTTACAACAAGCAGTGCCAGAATGGAGTATGGATTTATTCATCAAAGCAACTCAACTGTCTGGTTGCCGTGCAATTATCCAGACCAGTTCAGCTAGCTACCCAGCAAACAGTCAACAAGAAAACATTTTCTTTATTGGCAGGCATCCACATCAGGCTTTATTTAAACACTGCGCGGCGATTGTTCATCATGGTGGAGCAGGAACAACCCATTCTGCATCACTGTGTGGTCGACCTTCTATTGTCATCCCCTTTATGGATGAGCAATTGTTTTGGGCCTCTACTTTACAACAACTAGGTTTGGCTCCTAAGCCACTTCCAGCAAAAAATGCTAACGAGAAACAATTAGCCTCACGTTTAAATAGCGTCCTTAATGATGAAAATTACCAAACAAAAGCAACAAAGATCGGCCCTATCATTTCTGCACGTCAAGGCGTCGAAAATGCTGTGGAATTGATTCAGACAACATTAAGTTCTTCCTCCTACTAACAGTATTAGATACTAAAATTTGGCCCTATTATGAATTGGATTATTGTAATCATTGTGTTGTTTGTTTTTATTAGTTGGCAAAAAAAAGTCAAACGTAAACAGCAACTCAAATATATAGAAAACTATTTTTTTCATAAAGGCATTAGAAAGAAAATTTCACTAAAACATCCGCACTTATCTGATCAACAATTAAATCTGGTGTTTGATGCATTAAAAGATTATTTTCAGATCTGCCTTATAGCAAAAAAACAAATGGTCGCCATGCCTTCTCAGGTTGTTGATGATGCCTGGCATGAATTTATTTTATCAACCCGTTTCTATTCCATTTTTTGTAAAAAAGCATTGGGACGTTTTTTACACCATACCCCAACAGAAGCCATGAGTTCACCCACCTTTGCTCAGCAAGGAATTAAACGTGCATGGCGATTGGCCTGTGCTAATGAAGGTATTAACCCTAAACATCCCATAACACTGCCTTTACTTTTTGCAATTGATGGCCAGTTAAATATCGAAAATGGCTTTATTTATCAGTTGAACTGTATGGATGCTAACAACAAAGGCAATGACAACGGCTATTGTGCTAGCCATATTGGCTGTTCATCAGGTTGTTCTGGTGACTCTGGAAGTGATTCATCAGATGGATCTGGAAGCTCATTTTTTGGAGATAGTGACAGCGGTAGTGGTGGAAGTGATTGCGGCGGCGGTGGTTGTGGAGGAGACTAATAAGCAATGAAAAGAATTGTTGAACCCGAATTAATGAATGATCAGGCCCAGGCTGAAGCCTATGCCGAGGCAGATTTTGAACAAGCCGATCAATTATTTATAGATACTTTTAAGCAATTATTTCCTTCTTCTGATATGACAGGAAAATTGCTTGATTTAGGTTGTGGACCGGGAAATATAAGTTTCCGTTTTGCAAAGCATTTTTCTAATATCAATGTGTTTGGAATAGATGGGGCTGATGAAATGATTAAACTGGCTAAAAATAGAAAGGAAGCCGAAATCAATTCATATGATCAAGTCACTTTTATCACGGGGATTATTCCTGGTAATGCTATTCCACAAGCTCATTATTCTGTTATTGTTAGTAATAGTTTTCTACATCATCTGCATCACCCTGAGATACTATGGAATACTATTAAACAGTATTCATCAGCAAAAACTAAACTATTAATCGTCGACCTTTTTCGTCCACCCAGTAAACAAGATGCTTTAGCACTTGTTAACAAATATGCCGCCAATGAGCCTGAAATTCTACAAAGCGACTTTTATAATTCCTTACTGGCTGCATTTAGCCCAACAGAGATTGAACAACAACTGCATGACGCGGGTCTTACTGAACTTAAACTTAAAAAAATCAGCGATCGCCATATCGCTATTTTTGGTACAAAAGCGGGAGAAACCTAATGACTCTCTATCTAGTACAACATGGTCAATGTTTTGAAAAAGAAACTGATCCAAACCGCAGCCTATCGCCAGAAGGCCGGGCAACCATAATACAAGTGGCTGAAACTGCTGCAAAGGCAGGTATAACAGCTTCTACTATTTATCATAGTGGCAAATTACGTGCACTGGAAACGGCTGAATCTTTTTCTGAGTACCTTAAAACAACGGATATAAAAACTGTCTCGGGATTATCTCCATTAGACAGTGTTGAAGATTTTGCTACGCTATTTCAATTTACTGATAAAACAATGATTATCGGCCACCTACCCTTTATGGAACGTTTAGCCTCTTATCTTATTACAGGTAATCAACAACACACTGTCGTTAAGTTTCAGAATGCTGGTATTGTCTGTTTAGATCAGGATAAAAACAGTCATTGGTATTTAAAATGGACCATTATGCCTGTTTTAGATTAGCCCACACTCATGCCATAAATGTAATAAACAAAAATGGTAATGAACAAGCGGTTTTTTTTCAGAGTCATATTAAAAAAAGACATGGCTATGAACTAACCACAGGTTGCTTCCACTCTGTCTCGCATGACACGGCGTCAATAGATCCGTGTAACCTTGGCGACAGCATCCCTGCTGTCAACAGTCTTGAGAAACAAAGTGAAAACAACTTATAACCTGTGGCTTGTTAATACGCATGAAGAAAGATAATAATTGCTTCTCATTACATTCACTTGTACAGATCTGATAGCGTTCCATAAGACAGTGTATTATCCTAAAAAGGCTCTAAATTCCATTGCAGGCACAGGTTTGCTAAAGTAATAACCTTGTACATATTCACATTGGTATTTATTTAATATTTGTAACTGTTCTTTTGTTTCAACGCCCTCAGCAATCACGGATAAACCCAGGTTTTTAGAAATTGTAATAATAGAAGTGACTAATGCTTCATTACTTTTGTCTTCAGTAATATCCTGAATAAAGGATCTGTCAATTTTTACCGTAGAAACGGGTAAATTTTTTAAATAGCTTAATGATGAGTAGCCAGTACCAAAGTCATCCAACGAAAAGCTAACTCCTTTATCAATCAATTCTTCCATTTTTAAAACAGATTTTTTTACATCATTGATCAAGCTATATTCTGTGATTTCGATATCAATACATTGAGCCGGAACATTAATTTTATTGATTAAATTAACAACTGATTTTACAAAATGCTCATCCTGAAATTGCCGAGTACTGATATTTATACTGAGTCTTTGTTGTGGCTTCCAGAGTCCCTCTCTAATCCAAATAGCAAGTTGTTTTAAACTTTCTTCTATCACCCAGGCACCCACATCCATAATGAGCCCAGATGACTCAAGAATATCTAGAAAATAACCTGGAGCCATGACTCCATTTTCAGGATCGTGCCAGCGTAATAAGACTTCGGCTCCATGAACCATACCGGATAAAGTTACATTCTTTGGTTGAAAATAAAGTATAAATTCATTGTTGTTATAAGCTTTTCTTAATTTATGCTCAAGAGCTAACTGACGTTGAACCTGGGTGCTCATATCCTTATGAAAGACTTCAAACTGGTTTTTTCCCGCCTTTTTTGCTTCGTACATGGCTGTATCTGCAAAACGAAGTAATTCATGACTACTGTCTGCTCCAGCTGAAAACATTGAAATTCCAATACTGGCAGTTAAATTGAATGTCATATGTTCAACAAAGATATCTTGAGCAATAAAGTCATTCAGTTTTTTTGTTACTTTGCGTGCCTGGTTAAGTGCTTCGAGTGAATTAGAGCTGAGTCCAGTGAGAATCACTACAAACTCATCACCTCCAAGTCGGGCAAGAGTATCTTCGCCTCGAATCTCAATCTGCAAGCGTTGAGCAATTTCTATTAAAACTAAATCACCTGTTGGATGACCTAGAGAATCATTTATATTTTTAAAGTTATCCAGATCTATATATAACAAAGCACTATGTACATTATTGCGGTGTACTCTATCGATCTCATGATCGAGTTGTTTTAATAACTCGTTACGATTCGCTAAGCCAGTTAAAGTGTCGTAATAGGCAAGATAATTGATAGTTTCTTCGGCCGAACGTAGCGAACGGATATCCTTTGCCACAGTTGAAAAGAAATCTATTTCGCCTTGAGAAGATTTGTGAGTGATTAATACTTGAGAGGTTAATATTGTTTCATTTGATTTTGAAATAAAAGTTGTTTCCCCCTTCCACATGCCATGTTTAATCGCATAAGGTATACCTTCTGAGATGATCAAGAGGGCATCGTCGCGGGCGTGAAAATCAGTTAAACGTATCTTGCTTAAATCTTCATCGTCAGGGATACCTAATAGCTTATGCCCCGCTTTATTTAAGTAGGTAAGAAAACCATCAATGTCTGCGATACAAATTAAATCGGGCGTTGCTTCTAAAATAGCTGTCAATCGACTTTGTTTTGCTAATGCAATTTTATTATCCAGAATAAGTTGCCATTCTCGTAGCACACGATTAGCAATAATGGGCAGTTCTCGCAAAGTCTGGTCAGATTTCACAATATAATCCAGTGCACCTGCTTTTATCGCTTTAACCGCAATATCTTCATCCCCAAAGCTGGTCATCACGATAATTGGACATATTTCTTTATACAGATATTGATTAATAAAGTGAATACCATCGCCATCGGGCAGACGAAAATCAGTAATTATTAGATTAGGTTCAAACTGAGAAAGAAGTTGGCAAGCGGATGAAATAGTATGAGTGGAAATCACCTGATATTGCTGATGAGTTTCAAATGAACGCAAAATAATTGCTTCATGTGCAAGGTCATCTTCAACCAATAAAATTTTGAATTTTTGTTTTCTATTGCTTTTTGTCGATTGAATATTTATTGCTTCATTCATTAATCGTTCTCATTAGCTGTGATGACCTTTGAAAAAATGCTTCAAGTTTTGTTTTAATCAGTACAAATAATTTCTTCAATAGCCTGGCTTTTCTCTATCACTTCCGTTAGCAGATCAAGAAGGATAAGCTTTGAAATTTTTAAGTCATCTAAATACTTATTAATTAATGCAGGCAATTGTTCAAAATCAATTTCAGTTAGATCAGTGCTTGTTTCAATAAAGTGAACTAATTGATCAGCAAGACCAACCAGTTTTGCTTCTTTGTGATAAAGAGTCGAATCATTTGGTTGGTGGTGGTACTTCACTATTGCACTTACTTTTTCAGGAATTCCCCAGTTTTCTAGAAGTAAAGCCCCAACAATAGAATGACTAAAACCTAATAAAATTTGCTCAATTTGATACCTTTCCTTATTTTCATGTATTAAATGCCATGCAATTGTAGCTGATAATTCAGGCTCATTTTTATAGATAATCAGTTGTCCTAGGTCGTGCAGTAAGCCAGTAAGAAATAATAACTCCGGGTCAGGTATTGATAGGGATTTTGCAAGTAATTTTGCTGTAATGCCACAACGAATGCTATGTTGCCAGAATTTAGCAATATTAATACCATCATCTATTAATTCATCCATAGAATTAACTACCGAGGTGACAAGTACAAGATTACGTAAATCATGCTCACCAAGCAGGTTTATTGCTGTTTCAATATTATGAATAGTATTTGGTAAAGCATAGTAAGAACTATTAACTATTCTTAATGTACGCGCACATAAGGCTGGGTCAATGCTTATAACCTCTGCAATATCATCGCGAGTGTGTGTAGGGACTTTTAAAATTTCGTCTAATTGTGTGTAGACACTAGACAAACTCACTAGATGGACAACATTAGCGACTAATGCTTTGGGTGTGTTTGATTTAGCTGTTAACTGCAAAATAGTATCCTTTTTATTTCATAAAGTAGATAAACATCTCAAACAGTGGATAGGGCTATGATGATTAAACAATATTTGGAGACTGGTTCCAAATCAACCAATAAAAACCTATGCTTTCAAGCATAGGCATAAACTGTTGTAAATCTAAAGGTTTGACTAAATAACTATTAGCATAATTATCATAGGCCTGAGTAACATCTTTTTCAGCAGATGAAGTTGTCATAATAACCACTGGTATACGAACCAATTCAGGATCCGTTTTAATCGTTTTTAAAACTTCCAGTCCATCGACTTTGGGTAACCGTAGATCAAGTAAAATCAATTCAGGTCTTGGTGATGAAAAGGGATCACTATAAGCATCACGCCGATATAAATAATCAAGAGCGGCTTGACCATCTTTAACATGGATTATTGTATTAGCTAATTTAAAATCTTTAAGATTACGTTTAACAATAACAGCATGTGCATCTTCATCTTCAACTAACAAAATAGTTATGGGGTTACCTTCCATCATCATTCTCCTGAGGATTGGAAATTAGTGTTTCGGGTAGAGTGAACAAGAAACATGCACCCTTTCCAGGTCCTTTTGATTCAACATAGATCTTACCATGGTAGAGTTCTACTATACGCTTTATCAACGCTAATCCCAAACCACTTCCTTCTACACCAGGATTTAGCTGCTCAAAAATTTCAAATATTTTTTCATAAAATTGTGAATCAATCCCTATGCCATTATCTCTAACATAAAAAATGGGCTTTCCTATCGAATCATGTACGCCTATTTCGATGGTAGGGTTTAACTGTGTGCCCATGTATTTTATCGAGTTTTCTATTAGGTTTTGCCATATTTGTATTAATTCAGAGTAATCGCCTAATAAAGTTAGATTAATCACATTCACTTTCACATTGATCTTTTTTTCAGAAATACTACCGGCAGTTAGTTGCAATGCATCAGAGGTAAGTTGTTTAAATGAGATAGGAATAATATTTTTTGCTTGTCGACCTACCCTGGAAAATTCAAGTAAATCATCAAGTAATCTACTCATCTTGTCGGTAGCAGTCCCCATAAACCCGATATCTTCAGCGATTCTTGTACTATCAGATTTTTCAATATCCTGTGTTAAATAACTAAGAAAGGTTTTAACAGTGACCAATGGGCTTTTTAAATCATGAGAAATCATATAGATAAACTGCTCAAGTTCTGCATTTTTTTCTAGCAGTTCTTTATCTATTCTTTTACGATCAGTAATATCATTAATGATCGCATAGAAGATTGGTCTTTCTGCAGCAGCATACATTTGTAATCGTACTTCGACAGGATAACAACTGCCATTCTTACGCCGATGTAATGTTTCAAATAATAACTGCTGTATTTCCCCTTGCTGCAACGGACAGATAAATTCAGAAAAAGTCTGTAGGGTATATTCAGGTTTAATATCAAGTGGTGTTAATTCGTATAGCTCCTCCATGCTAAAACCTAAATTATCACGACCGCCTTTATTTACCTGTAAAAACCGAAGTGTTTTAACATCAAAAATATATATTTCGTTGGATGATTGCTCTAATACATGTCCCAAACGAAGACTGTCTTTTTCTGCCACATTACGTTGAAAAATAACACCTTTTAAGCGCTTACTTAATTGCCAGTAATAAAGAAACAAAACCGTAACAACTAATAACAATATTATAGCGATTGCAAAATAACGACTCCACAGCTGTTTATACCATGGCTTGTCAGGCGTATAAATAAAGCCATCAAGCGAGTAATTAGCAGGGATTTTTCTCTGATTCACAAAGACTTCAGCCATCCGTCGCCATCTGCCCGGGTTCATATGCCCAATTTCCACTAAACTGGGTAACATTAATTCTTTTATAGTTTGAGCTTCAAATGCTAAATGTTCAGGGGATTCCTTAGTATTATATTGTGTAGAAATCAGATTTATAATTTCACTAGAGTGATCCATAGCATATTGCCAACCTCGTAAAGTAGCTTGCAAAAAGCGTTCGACTCGTTGTGGATTGTTCTTTATTTCATCTTCTGTTGTAAAAAGAGTGTCGCCATAGAAATCTATACCATAATTAATAGGGTTAAGAATTCGATAATCAATGCCTGCTTTGTTTAGCAAAAAGGGACGGTTGATTATATACACACCCATGGCATCAACTGTTTCATCGACTAATTCATCAATAACATAACTCTGCTTTACGACTTCAATATCTGATAACTCAACACCTTCATTATGTAACATAGCCAGTGTATTGATTGCATTATCGCCCTTTTGTAACATGACTCGTTTGCCAATAAGGTCGTGCGGAGAAAATATGTCACTATCCGCTCGAACCATTAGAGCAGTAAGAGAATGTTGAAAAATAGGTGCAAGAGCAACAACAGGTTTTCCTTGCAGGCGAGCATACAATAAGTCTGTCTGGGTTTGGCCATATTGAGCGTTACCTGATAAAACCTCATCAACCGTTTGTTTGCCTAATTTTGCTTCAATAAGGGTGACATCAAGGCCCGCTTCTTTATAGTAACCCTGATCAATTGCGGCATAAAAGCCAGCAAATTGAAATTGATGTAAATAGCGTAATTGTACTGAGATGGGTTCTAGAGTTGTTGAGTCAGTCTTTTTATTTGCTTGTGTTAAGGGGGCGAAGATGAAAATCAAGCTACAAATAGTCAGGTAACAAAGTTTGTTATATATTTGCATAAGCTTGTTATTAATTGGGGATTGATAATAATCTAACTTTCAATCTCTATTGTTACTTATTTTGTGAAATATATCTCAATTATAATTAATTTTTTTGCAAAGGTTTTATACATCACATTTGTATGTATCAAAACATTGAGAATGATTTTTAAACGATATTTTCACCTGATTCAGTCGAGACAACTATCCTGACACAGGGGGGGCTAGTCTTGAAATTAGAACCAAAGACCTGGAAATACATTTTTTACCTAAATTTTGTATATACTCAAGGTAAAGTAATCCTCTCTGGAAATCATTATCTATTTGAACAATGAGCATTTATAAAGAAATTCAAGCCATGCATGCTGAAATGCGTCAGTGGCGTCAACATTTCCATCAATTCCCAGAAACGGCCTTTGAAGAAGTTAACACCTCACAATTTATTAGTTCAAAATTGAAAAGTTTTGGCTTAGAAGTCCATGAAGGATTAGCTAAAACGGGGGTGGTAGCCACTTTATCTGCTGGAACCAGTACTAAAAAAATGGCGCTACGAGCAGATATGGATGCGCTATTTATTGAAGAAAAAAATGAGCTCTCTTATAAATCTCAAAACTCTGGCAAAATGCATGCCTGTGGTCATGATGGTCACTCTGCCATGTTATTGGGAGCTGCAAAGTATTTAGCCGATCATGCAGATTTTAATGGCACAGTCTATTTTATCTTTCAACCTGCTGAAGAAGGCCGTGCAGGGGCAAAGAAAATGATTGATGAAGGTTTATTTAAATTATTTCCAGCTGATTGTGTTTTTGGTTTGCATAACTTTCCAGATATTCCCCTTGGACACTTTGCTATCAAACCTGGGCCAATGATGGCTTCATTTGATTGTTTCGAAATTGTTATTTCAGGGCAAGCCACACATGCAGCAATGCCCCATTTAGGTGACGATGTTATGGTTGCTGCTGCGCAAATAATTACAGCCTTGCAAACTGTGGTGAGTCGAAATATCAATCCAGCCGACCCTGCTGTATTAAGTATTACCCAAATTCATGGTGGAAACACCTGGAATGCCATACCTGATTCTGTGTTGTTACGTGGAACCTATCGTTGTTTCAGTTCAGACGTTCAGCAATTAATTATACAAAAACTCATACAGCTTGTTGATTCAATAGCACAAGGTTTTCATTTAACTGCTCAAATAAACATCAACCCCGAAAATGCGAGATATCCAGTCACCAGTAATAACGATGCAGAAACGGCTATTGCAATTGAAGTGGCTCAAGCCCTGGTTGGTATTGATCATGTGGACTTAAGCCCTCAACCTAGCATGGGGTCTGAAGATTTTTCTTTTATGTTGCATGAAAAGCCAGGCTGTTATGTGTGGTTGGGCAATGGTTCGTCCGATGGTGACTGCTTATTACATAATCCTCATTATGATTTTAATGATGAGATATTGATAGTAGGTGCGAGTTATTGGGTCAAGTTAGTGGAAAAAGTTTTAAATTAACAACCTGCATGTTCTTTAAAACATGAACTTAATCATTTGAAATACAACTAATTAATAGCTCATACCTCAAGAGGAAGTAATGATGAAAACACTGACTACAACACATTTTATCACTGGATTTTCTTTGTTACTCTTGCTGTTATTGTTCTTTTCAGAAGCTGCTACTGCGGGGCCAGGTGGAATCATTAAAGAAGCCAGTAAAACATTGTGGGGGCAAATAATAATGTTCGGCTTGTTATTATTTTTTGCTCCTTTAATCATCTGGTATTCAATTAAAAGACATATTTTAATTAAACGTACCCAAAAATTACTACAACAGATTGCACTCACTGACTCACGTTTTGAGTGGATAGAACTCAAAGACCGTTTTACTCAGGTTTTTTATTGGGTACATACAGCCTGGGATCAACAAAAAATGAGCCTAGCCCAAGACCATGTGACAGATTGGTATATAAAGAACCAGCAATTTTTACTGGATAAATGGCAAAAACAAGGATTAGAAAATAAAGTATCCAATGTAAAAATAAAATCCATGACTCCCCTTTATATCGTACAGAATATTAAAGATGATAATAAAAATCGTATCACCATAGAAATTGAAGCTGAGATGCGTGATTTTATGGTCGATAAAAAAACAGGAAAAGTGGTTGAAGGTGACAAAAAACTTGGCGATGTCACCACTATCTGGAGTTTTGTTTGGCGAAATGATCATTGGGTATTAAATTTAATTGAAGCCGATGACATGTCTATGGACTATCTGTCTGAGAAAAATAAAGTCTATGCAACTGATGGTGTTGCAGTGTGAACATTCCCTCTGATGCAAATCAACAAATTGAAGACAGTCAACTCAATTTATTAAGCAGAATTAAGCTTCTGCTTGCTAATCCTAAAGATGCCTTCTCTCTTTTCTCATTTGAGGAAAGAAGAAACACTGCAATAGTGATTTTCTTCAGCTATTTTTTGATTAAATTTCCAATCGTCCTGCAAAAACCCTATATAGAAGGCAAATTTAACGACTTAAGTATTAGTAGTACTTTATCCTATATTGTGGGTGGTTTATTGGGAGGAATGCTGATAACGCTTGTGCTATTTTTAATAACCGCCGGAGTCATCCATCTAATTTTAAACACCTGGAAAAAAGCAGGTCTGTGTTTTGAAGATGCATTCACCCTATTGGTTTTAAGTCTTGCTCCACAACTGCTTTTAATCTTTGAACTGCCATTTTTACTGATCGATTATCAACAAGTTAACACATTTTTTAGCGTGCTTATTTTCCGACTTGTTGTTGACCTGATTTCATTAAGAGTATTTTACTGGGGGCTTCACTCTGTTTTTAATGTAACAGCCATAAAAGCAATGGCCGTAATAGCGTTTCCAGCAATAGTAATAAGCATTTTGCTAATTAAGTTAGTTTTTATTTAGGAACTCGCATAAAATAACTTAAACAATTATTCGGGGCGCAGGTCTTCAGCCTGCATTTTTAAGAGCAGCCTAAAGGTCTACGCCCCAAAGGCGTTGGTTTTATTTCATGCGCATACTTTAGTATAAGAAATTAATGCAGGCCTTATATCCATTATTGATCGTTTTGGTAATAGCTGTTGTATTAATTTTCATCGCTCGTTGGTCAAGAAAATCCTTTGAAAAAACCCATGGAAAAATAACCTTCAAAGAACAATGTCAAAGCTTTGTTATTTTCTTAGTCTGGATTCTTTTCCTAAGCTCTTGGATGCTTCAATGGCCCATTTCCTTTGGCTGGTTTTACAGTATTATGCTGCTATTAAATTTTCCACTAATAAAGACTAATCCAGATAGATCATTAGCCTGGCGAATCCAGGAAACTGCCTTTCTAGCCATGATTATCATGGCACCTTTTGTTTTACTTTATTATATGAATTAGAGTAAAAATCGATCCAACAATTTTTACACCTTAATCACCTTCTCCAGAGGGAGAAGGCTGGGATAAGGGAAAAATAGACTACCAGTACTTTTGGAACAACTACTCTTTAGAAATCAAACGTCGTTTCTTCATCTCCAGAAAAAATAGATAGGGCCCAATAGCAGCACAAAAATGTTTAATCGCATGTCCCCCCAAACCAATTATGTTAAATATCTCATCATCAAAAAACTCAAATATTTTTGCCACAAAATAAGCCCCCAACATAGCCCATAAATAAGCTGTATGTGTATAGCGAGCAGGAAACATCAACAGAATCATTGGAATGATCAGCATAGGTAAAAATTGAACTAGACCATAGAACCTAAGATCACCCCGCCCTGCCTGTTCAGTAAAATACCAATAAATAACCGAAGATGTACCGATTAAAACCAATGGAATCATTAACCTTAAAGCTATCTTTTCAGAAATAAATTCACCCAGGATAATCGCTATAAAAGCCATAAAGCCTACAGTCATAGGTAATCTATCCCAAAATAGGGTTTCATTTGTAGGATGTAAATGATAATAAGCAGATCCAATACCTACAGTACCAATAGCAATAAAAAAAACTAGGTAACAATTAAACAATTTTTGAGGATATATCAACACCCCCTCTTGTAACAAATGGCTAACCGCAATATAACTGACAACTAAGAAAGGTAAATTGGATATAACATTCCATAAATGGGGAATTCCAATTATTTGCCGTTGGTCAGCAAAATTATGATATTCAAGGTCTTGAGGAATGGGGGAAATATTTAAAACAATCAACATGCCTAACATTAAAGTAGTGTAGATTGCATATAATTTTATTGCTGAAGGGTTTTTCATAATTTTATATTCTCAGTCTTTAATAAGTTTTGGCGTCTCTTCTTGTCTTCCCCACTCAGCCCAGGAACCGTCATAAACGGGGATATCTTTCAAACCTATTTTATATAAAGCCAGCGCCAGAACACAAGCTGAAACACCTGTGCCGCAAGTTGTAACAATTGACCCAGAAAGGTTGACATTCGCCTGTTCAAAAAGTAACTGCAATGTTGGGTTTTCTAATAAAGTTTGTTCTGAACTCTCGGTTAAATTGGCATAAGGAATATTAATACTACCAGGAATATGGCCTGATTTAAGTACCCTATCGACAACTTGACCTTGCCCCACAAAACTACCTGCTGAACGAGCATCAATAATTTGCCGTAATTTACTTTTCTGAACCTCAAGCATTTGTTTTAAATCAAAAACAAGTTCAGGCTGAAATTGTGCCTTATAGATTTTACTGATCGGGCTAGTCTGTTCTGTACAAACCGGGAGTTTTAATTGCTTCCAGCGAGCCAGCCCACCATCAATAACCTGAACCTGTTCATGCCCAAATACCCGAAACATCCACCACACCCGAGCAGCGGCAAAAAAATGGTTATTATCATAAATTAATACCCGCGTATCATTGCTAATCCCCACCTTTCCAACGACATCAGAAAAATGCTCTGCATTCGGCAGCATATGTGACATTGAGCTTGATAAATCAGCAACCTCATCAATATCAAAAAATAAAGCCCCAGGTAAATGTTGATGTAAATATTCTGCCTGCGCATTGCGGTTTTGTCTGGGTAAAAAGAAAGTTGCATCCAGAATAATCTGGTTTTCAGCATCAAGGTGTTGCTCTACCCATTCACAGCTAACCAGAGCTGATTCAATCATTATATGTCCAAAAATCAGTTAGAAATTAAGTTCAAGTATAAGGGGATATCAGAAAAATGCTTTGAATTAATCTATTGAGTTTTTGATCGTTTAGCCCACTTTTTAAAACACCAGCCGTATATAAGTAAGTTGAGCAGTATTGCGCCTATACCTAACAAAATTTGAATATTACTGGTTAATCCTTCCGGATAAATCAGAGGAATAATGTAATGTTCAATAAACCCCGTTGAATACCCCCCTCCACTATCATAACGAAGTTGATTTTCCCATATCGTCAAAGGACAAATCCAACCGAAAAACTCAATCAAAGCACCCCAAACAACCGTAGGCAAATGCAAGTAAATAACCCACCGCCATTTCATGCTCAAAAAACCACCGAACATCACAAAGAGAATAAAGCTAAAATGGACTAGAACGATTAGATCTGCAGACAATAACTTCAATATACTCTCCATTTATCCAATTTCAATTAACATGGCTTTCTCATCAAACAAAACATACTGCTTCCTTCGAAGTAACAAAGGTTAAATTTATTTATTGTTATCGCTACCCTGCCTTAAACCGTCATCTCGGCAGGGATTGCCGAGATCCAGAATCCAAGGATGGTATCGCTATATAAACAAGTATATGCTAATGATTCAGATCGTACTACATCCCTATACACTGGATACCAGCGATCCCTGCTGATATGATGGGACCAGAGGTTCGTTTAGTTGGCTGAAGCTAATAGGTAATCAGTACTCTTTTGTTTTTATAGACCTTGCCACCTGTTGACACAATTTGATTCAGAATCCGCTGCTAGTGGCGGATAAGTGAGTATCTATTTTCAGACGAATATCAGCTAATATAATATTCGCCTTCATTCTTTTGGAATCAATTGCTCAACTCTCAATGGATTCTTTCTGAGGATTAGTCTTTCTGTAAACAGAACCATTAAAATAACTTGCTGTGTTCAGCGTCAGGACTGTGCAGGACGATGTACTATTTTCAGCAAGATGAGCTATGCATTAGATAAATAAAGGCAAATTATAAAAACTTGATAGTTATTTTTTTTTGCTTTTCTACTGCTATTTCAAGTTGGCCATTGGTTTCAATATGTTGTGATGGGTATTAACTACTAATAAAAGCAAAAAACTCTATATAGCATATTTCTCCCGCAGATCCTCCACCTCCATTAAAATCTCATCGACACTTTCTTTTAGCTCATCACCCATCTTCTTTATCTCATGAGGAAACTCATCCTGCATCAAGCTCATTAAAGCATACCAAATTGGTTTATAACGATTTTTAAGCTCATATTCTGGCATCTCAAATAAGGCTTTGGCTCGATAAAGCTGACCTTTTGCCATTAATAGATTTAAATATAGGGTGACATCGGCTTTATCATCTAAAGCATCATCATATTCCAGCCATTCCAAGAATTTTTCATCACTTTTAGAAAAGTCTTCTGACCATAATAATACTGTAGCTAAGGTATGACTATTAAAGTAATTTTTACTTTCCTTATAATTTTTAGAAACCAACATAATAGCTTTATTGATATTTAATGCCTGCTCAAAATATAGCCACGATAAACCATTTAAAGCATCATTATTACCACTTTCTATGGATTTTAAATAATACCCTTCAGCTTTGCTATACTCTTTTTGTTCTTGATATAAAATACCAAGATTTATTAAAGCATTCTGATCACCACTTTCTATAGCTTTTAAACAATACTCTTCGGCTTTGCTATACTCTTTTTGTTCTTGATATAAAACACCAAGCATATATAAAATATCTGAGCTGTTTTTTTGTGATTTAACTAATAGTTTAATGGCGTCATCTATATTATTACCCTTATATAAGGTAATCACTTTTTCACGTATTTCTCTATCTGAATCAGATATTTCACCCACTAAATTAGAATCCATACCTTTTAAATAGTCTTTTACTCCCAGCTTCATATTATGTTCTGTTTCTTCACTTAAGCCTGCATAACTTAGTGCTTCACACATATGATAGACATAAGATTCCTTTATCGCCCCCTTTTTTACAGCCTGAATAAACCGGACGGCTCTATCCTCAAGTTCCTCATGACTACACCAGGAAACTAAAAACTTCACCAGCCATTCAATTTTTTGCCTGTCTTTTTTACGGCCAAAACGCATCAGATACCAAATATTAAAAAACCGCTCTTCTATTTTATATATCTTGTTTTTACCGATGGATATAGATTCAACAATACCGTATTTAGTCTCTAATTGTTTTAATTGAGCCGATACCACCTTACTTTCCAGTCTTGTTTTTTTAGCAATGTCTTTAGTCAACATGCCATCCCAGTTCATGGCGATGGTATGGGTAATCTCCTGTAAAGTATCGGGTAAATCATCCATTCTGTGTTTATATAGTGGAGTCGCATCATCTAAAACTTTAATTAAATCATCAAAAGCATTATCACTATCATCTATAAATATATCAAACAACATCATCAGTGTTCTGGGGACACCACCTGTTAATCGTCTGAGTGTCTCTATCCTTTCTGGTGCATTATGAATAATGGCTTCTATTTTTTTATTCTGTTGTGCATCACCAATGGTTCTTAAAAAAGCAATACTGTCTTGTTTATTCAAGCCTGTTAATTTAATAATCTTAAAAAACTCATAAAACGGCTTGCCATAATCATATTGCTGTTCAATCATTTTGCTTGAGCCACCAATAATGATAAAGCTTGAAGAGGTCAGTAGAATTTCTCTCAACTGCCTTTGCTCTTTATCTTTTAGTTTTCCCAGTAATTCATCAATATTATCGATTAATAACAGCAGTTTTTTATTTTTTGACTTTACAACTGTCTCAAGATAAGAGAAGCATTGCAAATCATAGTCGTCATCGTCAAAATGCACTTCCATTTTATCCAGTATATCTTCAAACTCATCTTCATAAAGTGTTTGCAGATAATCAGCCACCTCTTCCCATAAGCGACTTAAAGACCTGATTTGGTACTGCTCTTCAGAAAATTTTACGGGTAATAAAAAAGCGGATAATTGAGGATCATTTTGAACCTCCAGCATGACCTTTCTTAGTAAGGTTGTTTTACCCTGACCTCGTTGACCAATAATAATAGTGTGCTGGTTGGGTACAGAATAATCTGCAGTTTTTAACTCATCAAAAAGCTCTTCAAACGCATCTGTTCTAACAACAAACCTTGCTAAAAATGCCTGTTCCTCTATTTCATCTGGGGTGTATTTATAACGCGAGTAATTAGTTGGCGACATTTTTATTCCACCACATTCTTAATATTGCCGAATTAAAGCGATACTCTCTAGGATTATCGTTATTATTAATATAGCCATCATAGATAAGAGAATGAATAATCTCTTTAGCGTCGTCATCATTGAGTGAATGTTTGGCGGCAATATTGGCAATATTGAGAGATTCCATGCTCATATTGTCAGAGATCGTATTTAAGATTTCTTTGGCAAAAAGGTAGTCATTCTTTTTGAATGCCGTCTTTATTTTGCTGAGCCATGTCTCAAAGTGCTGTCGGTGTTGCAGTGAATTATCTATTGCCTGCTCTATCATCTGAGGAGTGACCTTAGGTTCTTTTCTATGCAGTTTTTTAATTTCCTGGGCTATTAATTGAATATAAAAAGGAATAAGCCATTCAATTTTTTCCAGTAAATAAATTATTCCATCATCTGTTACATTGATATTGTTACTTGCAAACAGTTGTTTTGTAAATTCCTGTGCTTCTGATAGAGACAATGGTGATATTTTTATACTGTTTAAATCATTGATATGTTTGATTGCATCCATTTTTGCCACAACACTCTCCAGACCAATCGAGCCAGCATAGATAAACGTTACTTTTTGAGAGAATTTAATATCCTGTCTTAAT
>Ga0209707_1000274_pt1 | contig 33408 bp, 24 predicted proteins | sample EN4Hudsemesocosm_FD_184630 | JGI IMG/M metagenome (GOLD analysis project Ga0209707, IMG submission 184630) | Methane-oxidizing microbial communities from mesocosms in the Hudson Canyon - EN4B Hudson Canyon (SPAdes) (version 2) | ecosystem: Environmental > Aquatic > Marine > Cold seeps | place... | reverse complement strand
TAGGGCAGCAAAGATGCGTGATTTACTAAGCAATGAATCCGTACATCAGTATCGAATCGATTTATTTGAAATTGGCAATGAGTCAGCAGGGTTTGTGATTAAAAGGATTCCAAAAAAGTTAAAACTATCCAGTGGTATTAAAGAGCAACAACCCCCTTCAATGAGTGATATCAATAAAACTTATCACCCTGCACTAAGAACTTACTTACTTTACTGTCCATTGGCAGTAGCTGCTTTGGTTTTGGTGCTATTTACAGTTGAATTATGGGGTGTGGTTTTATCGATATTAGACATCAAAGACTTGCCTGATTGGATTGATGGAGGTGTGTTAGTTAATAGCACACAGATGATTGGTAGTGTAGGTATCATCTGGATATTGCTAACAGTATTGATTAATTATTACGGGACTACATTGCGGATTGATTCCCATGGACTGACTTTTAACAAAGGTATTGTGACACGAGATGTTACCCACATACGTTTTGCAGAAATACGCACGATAGGGTTAAGACAAGGCCTCTTAGACCGCTTACTCAATATCGGTATTCTGGAATTTGCCTCCTCAGGAACCGATGATGTGGATATTCGATTTATCAATATAGCCAATCCTACCGGCGTTAAAGCTGAGATAGAAGCCATTATCGAACAACAGATTCAGGGTCAATAATGTAACGTGACAAGGGTAAAAATATGAAACGACTCTATTTGTGTGAAAAACCCAGCCAGGCAAAAGATATAGCACGTGTGTTAGAGGCTAATCAACGAAAAAGCGGCTATTTTGAAGGTAAGAAAGAGATGGTGACCTGGTGCTTTGGTCATATACTGGAGATGGCCGCACCGGATGATTATGATCCCCAACTCAAACAATGGCGACTGGACACCTTACCCATTATTCCAGACCAGTGGCTATTAAAAGTCAGAAAAGAGGCCAAGAAACAATATCAAATTATTGTCAGTCTATTCAAACAAACTCATGAAATAGTCATTGCAACTGATGCAGATAGAGAAGGTGAAGCTATAGCGCGTGAAGTGATGGAAAAAGGGGGGTGGAAAGGACCGGTAAAACGACTCTGGCTATCCGCACTGGATGAAAAAAGTATTCAGCAGGCATTAGATAATCTGTTGCCAGGAGAACAAACAGAAAATTTGTATCAGGCAGCTTCAGCACGATCAAAAGCAGATTGGCTGGTAGGAATGACATTATCGCGTCTCTATACCTTATCAGCCGGACAATCAGGGTATGAAGGCGTGATGTCCGTTGGGCGTGTGCAAACACCGACCTTAAAACTGGTAGTAGATCGTGACCAAAGCATAGAAAACTTCAAGTCCGTAGCGTATTTTGATGTTCTGGCTGATTTTAAACCCAGCGGGCAGGGCAGTGATGTCTTTACGGCTCAATGGGAAGTACCTGATGCAATAACAGAACAACCGAGTAATCCATCAGAACAAACTACTTTAAGCGATACTAGCATAGACCTAGATTCAAAGAGCCGCTGCCTCAGTCAATCGTCGGCGCAAGTTGTGGCAAAAAGATGTCAGGGTAAAGACGCTAAAGTAACTACCGTAACGACAAAACGAGTTAAAGTAGATCCACCACTATTATTTGCCTTATCAACACTGCAACAAGAAGCCTCCAAACGTTTTGGCATGGGCGCACAAGCAGTACTAGATGCTGCCCAGGCACTGTATGAAACACATAAATTAACCAGTTACCCAAGAACTGATTGCCAATACCTGCCACAATCGCAACATGAAGCTGCAACAGAAATTCTCAGCAACTTACAAGCAATTGATCAATACCAGGCAATAACAAAGCATACTGATGCAACACTTCGATCTAAAGTCTGGAACGATAAAAAAATCACTGCTCACCATGCCATTATCCCAACGGGCAGCCAACTCACCACAAAACTAACAGATACAGAAGCAAAGCTTTATGACATGATCTGCAGACGCTATCTGGCACAGTTTTATCCAGCGTATATATTCGATCAAACCCATATTGAAATAACAGTAGCAGACGATGTTTTTCAAACCACAGCAAAACAACAGCTTGATTTGGGCTGGAAGATAGCCTTGCAGGATGCTGATAGCGGTAATGAAAAAACAAAACAACTACCGCACATTACAAAAGGGGATACCTTAAAAATAATAGATACAAGAATAGAAGATAAACAGACGCAACCCCCTGTACGCTATACTGAAGGCACTCTGATTCAGGCAATGAAAAATATTGGTAAAGTAGTTAAAAATCCGGTATTAAAAAAACGGCTGAGAGAAACCTCAGGCATTGGGACAGAAGCTACGAGAGCATCAATTATTGAGGTTCTTTTAAAGCGCAAGTTTATCAGTAAACAGGGCAAGAAAAACTTAGTCAGTACTGTGCAAGCCAGAGCGTTAATCGAGGCACTACCAGAGCCTATCAAAGATCCTGCCACCACAGCAGTTTGGGAACAGGCACTGGAAGATATTGCTCAGGGAAAAGGCAATGCCATACAGTTTGTGCAAGACCAGGCGAACATGGTTAGGCGATTAACTGAACAGGTAAAACAAAGTGTACCTAATGCATTTAAAACATTAGAAACCACCTCAGAAAGGTTTTCTTGTCCTCAATGTGATCATTCATTAGTCAGACGTAAAAGCAAAAATGGTTTTTTTTGGGGTTGCAGAAACTATCCTGAGTGTAACGTCACACTTCCTGATGATAAAGGCAGGCCAGGGCAATCAAGAGAGAAAGCAAAACTGACAGATCAAGCCTGTCCTGAATGTGGAACCGGCGTGATGACTATACGAACTATCAGAAAAGGGAAAAAGACAGGAAAGACCTTTTTGGGCTGTAATCGATACCCGGAATGCAGTCATACAGAGGGTTAATAGCTATTTTTTAAATTTTGAATTTCATTAATTGTTAATCCCTCTTTTTTGTGTACAGCCACCAGTAATGAGTGAATCTGCTAATATTAATACTTTATGACTAAGAGAGTTAACCCATGGTCAAATCAGAGTTGGTAATGTCGCTCTATCAGAAGTTACCTGAGCTTGAATTAAAAGATGTAGAGTTAGCGCTTAATTGCATTATCGGACAAATGACTGAAGCCTTGGCTCAGGGGGAGCGGATTGAAGTCCGAGGCTTTGGTAGTTTTGATTGTCGGCTTCGTTCTCCTCGTATTGGGCGTAATCCTAAAACGGGTGCAGCTGTTCAATTACCATCTAAAACCGCGATTCACTTCAAACCGGGCAAGGCAATGAGGGAACGAGTGGATGCCGGACGTGAACGGTTCGTCATCACGGAGTGATGGTACCTTAAATCCATAAATTATCTTGGCAGTGCATAATTCACAGCTAAAAATTACTATTATAATGAGCATTTAAGAGATAACGTTGGGCTACTAAATGATCATAGAAATGCTTATCTCTATGCCTGTTAACAGCTACTGACCGTTCAAAATACACTTCAATCTTGCTTCAACATTTTCAAACTGATCGGTCGCTTGTCAGCCATTAGCGGGCATACAAACATAATCTTCCGACTTCTTAACCGAGTGAAAAATATTTTGAATTTTGCCCCATATGGGTCATGTGTTTTCTGTACAAATAGAGTAGTCTTGTAATCGACAAAGAAATCGAGAATTACCCAGACCTGATTATCTTATTTGAATTGCATGTTATCCCGTTTAGAGTTAGTGGCTTTCAGTGTTTCTATTATCATTGAGTAGGAGTTAGAGTGCATGATTAGCAGGTCTGAATAATAACTTGGTTATGCCCTTTAATGTGAATTAAACGGTTATGAATGAATACACAATATCTCTGATGAAGATAAAAAAATTCTGAAAGCCAGTATTCGCATTGTGATTTTTTTAAACCTGTGAGTTTTCTTATATAAAGGTATGTAATGTTAAATAACTCTAATTTTTTTGTAAGTTCTTTGTTACTGATACTCACTATATTCTCAAGTCCTGTGAAGGCAGTTGACAGAACGATAGAAAAACTCCTTTATTCTGGTGGGTTGTGGACTATCAATGTTAATGGTTCGAAAGAACAAATTAATATTCATAAACAATTAAAATCTCCTTCTTCTGATATATTGAAATACGCTTTTTCAACTAAACAGGGAATAAAAGGATTCATGACCATTTCGTGGGTTCCTCGTCGCAACAACCTATTAGAAATGAACTTTTCTAAGCAAACTAAGAAAAGTCAGAGACAGCAAAATAATTGTCGCGGTATTCTTGCAAAAGATATGAGTTTCATTTCTGGCATTTGTACAGATAAACCATTTATTATGACATCTGATTTTTATCAAAAGAATGAATATGAAAAGTATGCGAAAAATCATGCTGACAAGTTTATAAACCATAAATTAAAACAACAAAACATACAACTGAATAGAGATCTATCTCAATGCAAACAAGCCAAAGCATTGCCACAGAATAAATATATTGATGCTCTTGAGGTTGCAAATAAAGTCGTAAATAATTTACCTTATCAACCAGTGGTATGTAGTAATGAGGGAATATATTCTTGCGATAACGCTGACTTTACTCCGAGTTTAGATGTACCAAAAACTCCTCCAAAAGGTAGTAAGGAGTTGGGGTGGCTCCTAGATTTACTCAATAAACAAGATGCTACAATTAATAATTTATACAATAGGGCAGGTTATGATGTACTCAAAGAGAAAGAGTATGCCTGTATGGATTTACTTAAATGTATTGCTCTTTATCGACAAGACATAATTTCAGAGACAACGGCTTTACAAAACTAAGGTGGAACGAAATGATTAGATTATTTGTAATTACTTTGTTTGTACTGCTATTAACGGCTTCTGTGCAAGCGGGTAATACCAAAAAGGATGAAAAAACGGCTACAGCCATCGTTGGGGGTATTAATATTAAAAACCCAGGAAACGAGATGGAATTGATGCCTGAAATTCCCTGCGAAACTGTGAGCCAGCCTAAAGTGGCTAAACGTTGTGTCGATGCTCTTTTTTCCTATTATGATTACTATACGTTTGGCTTAGCGCATCGTCAAAAAGTAATCTGGTGGCAACACCTTTCTTCGAGGATTATCTTTATTCTCGTTTTAGGCTTAGTTTTAGTTGGAGTCTATTTTGCCTGGCGACAATTCAATATAGGGTTGTATATGAGTGATAAGGAAAATGAACCATCTACAAGCACGATAGAAATCAGCTCTCAGGGTATTAAAGTTAGCTCCCCTGTACTTGGTATAATCATTTTGACGCTCTCTTTAGGTTTTTTCTACCTCTATTTGGTTTTTGTTTATCCAATTATCGAAATCTTATAACTCCGTTTGGTAAGCCTAGAAATAGAGGGTCAGAAATAAAGGGGACGCTACCCTTTAATTGAAAGTCATTGCAATCTACACTCATGCCAAGATTAGCCAGAAGTGGGGATTAAAAGGAAACGTCCCCTTTAATTTTTAGTTTACAATTGAACTACTGAATATTATTCAGATATCTCTATCTTGCAGCATATACATGCTATCCCGTAGAATTACAGGCTTTCAGTCGGAATATTGAAATAGAACAAGAGTTAAAGAGTATGATAATTAAATCAATATAATAACCTGTTGAAGTAAAAAATATGAGCACAGAAAATATAGATGTAATTACAGATATTTGCGGACTGATAATCTCGTTTGCAGGTTTTTTGGTTGTGATAATTCAACTTTTTAGAGTTGATAAAAGTCTTAAAAGTTCAGCTCGCGGTAGCATTTTCGATATGTCATCAAGAATAAAAGAAATTTTTCTTTCAAAGCCATACTTAAGACAATACTTTTTTGACGGTAAGGCAATTACCATTGACCATGAACACTATCAAGAAGCACTTGCAGTAGCAGATTACTATTGTTTATATTTAGAACAAATTACAACTCAAAAAAGTAATATAGATAAGGTAGAGCGTGACTCATGGTTGAAATATGTTCATGACATATATCATGACAGCCCGATAATTAAAGAGTATTTAAAAGATAAAAGAGAGTGGTATTCACCAAAATTCTGGGAAGTAATTAATGGTACGCTTTAAGAAAAAAGCTTAATACTGGCCATTTTACATGGCGTTATTCCTTGTAAAAGTAATTCTCGACAGACTGGTATGGGTCGGCTACTGACCGTTCAAAACACATTTCAATCTTGCTTCAACATTTTCAAACTGATCGGTCGCTTGGCAGCCATAAGCAGTCGTAGACTAACACACGATATTCTTGCGTAAGCTGAAAAATAATTATAAATTTTGACCCATTTGGGTCATGTGTTTTATTTTCTGATGATGTAACATCATTTTGAAGTTCTTTATAGCACTAGTTTCGACGAAAATGAAATGATTGGAGATTAAAATCATGAATGTTATATCGTTTAGAGTGATTAATATTAAGATTAAGCTTAAACTTGATTTTTGATTGATGGCCAATGTTAGATTGAAAAATAACCAGCCCGAGACAATCACTTGTGCATAAAGATACAAAAGGAATTCTTCCTGACTAGACTCTAGCCTTAGGGTTGAATTTTAATTGATCGTGCTTTTGAGTACATTACAGAAAGGAGGGTAAATAAAGGTTTACCTGATTACCTATAAACTTCAGTCAATGTCCAATCTGTACTTTACCCCTTCCCAACAAGGGAGAGACATGAGCCTCAGCACTTTATCTTGCCTATAGATTGGCTGTAATAATACCTGGTAGCATGCTATTTTCTTCAAATTTAGCTGAAGCTTATGGGTAATCAACATCTTAAACCGTGTGAGAAATACCTGACTTCAAGTGACTTAGAAGTTAAGGTTTATAGTAGATAAACCGTTTAGAGGATGAAGCTATGCTGGATATGATTAGTAAAATAATAAGTTTATTCGAAGCTAATGTGGAAATACTTACACCTATAATACTCATAATTATTGCACTTTTGATTCTTAAAATACCCTGTATCAAAGGTTTGCTGGATAAAAAGACATGTCGCGGAAAAGCGCTAAAGGAAGAAGACAAAAATAAACGGGAGGAAAATAGAGCACAGCGCAAGCAACTAAATCAAACCCTTAGAGAACTAAGGGCCGAAGTTAGCGACCTTAATACCGTTATTGACGACATTAAGCTGGGAAAAAGTACGGTCGGGACAATGGCAAAATACATCAATAAAACCAGCTCGGATATAAAAAAGCTATTTGTGATGATTAAGACGTTGAACGAAAGTTTTCACAGCGATACTATCCGGCATATCAACAACTATTGGGAACAAATACAGCATAATCCCATCATCACGGATCCCGCTCAAACAATGGAGCCGCAAGATCAGTTACACCATTTAAGCATGTTGGAAAACAAATCCAGAAAAATGGTTCTAGCCATCGGTTTTCTCACCATTCCAGACCGGATTAATACTTGGATGGATCTAAGTCGCCCCGGGTATTATTTACCCTTCCACCTCTTATTTGAAGATGATCTCCCCTCTGCAGAGGACCGACAAAAAGTCATTAACTATTTGTCCTGGGCCCCTGAGGTGATGAAATCAGGCCTGGTTAACACAGAGTCAGGGCTTATTTATCGCTACGAACCTGATAAATCTTCCCAATACTGCAGTTTTTTACTACAGCTTTTGATCTTTTACGTTTTATCAATAAGCGTTTGGTTTTTTGGCAACCATGCCGCTTATTTTGGTATAAGCGGCATAACAGCAAAAGATCTATTAATGTTTTGGGCCTCCGTACTCACAGGTATATTCATCCACATCATTGTCGCAAAATTTAAACGGAGTCAGAAAACGGGATTACCTCAAATTATCGCCACTGGAGACTGGCTTATTTACCTCAGTGCGCATAAGGGAGACATTACATTAAAACTGATCACCGCATTGTTTGGATTATTCGGCTTTATTTTTTCTTCGGACAGCGTAACCATCATGAATTCATTTCTAGTCGGCTATAGCTTGGATAGTTTTATTGGCGTCTTCAGCTCGTCATTAGAGCAAAAAGCGGAAGCGCAATATTCCGCCATGCATAAAAAAATCAGCACTTGAGGAAAATCGACATGAAAACATCCCGCTATAAAATAGGTATACATTATGATTGATCAGGCATGGGAAGAAGTATATAAACTTATCGAAGACACTAAAGATGAAATCAGCCTAAACAGCCAAGAGCAACAAGAATTTGATGACATAATAAGCGATGCTATTGAGCTTATAAATAATGAGGTTGAGCCCAACCTAGATTCACAGTCAAAGTTATTATTATTTAAAGAACAGGCCGGCCAAGAGATTCGTCATAACCAAACTGTCTACCAGGCCTTAAAATATAGCCATGAAGAAAACCATCGGGTAGAGGCTGGAAGCGAACCTCCCAGCCCTTGGTGGGACCAAAAATTATACTCTGTTGAGATGATTGGTAGTGAGCCGCCACAGCTCGATGAAAAATAGCGTTTCTGATTAACAGGGGCCCCGCCAAGCCAATAGAACACTTTGCCTCGCCCCCAAAATCCCCGCCTCCATACAGCAGTTTTTACATGAATAAGGAGGAGTTTTCTTTCCAATAAAAGCATTGTAAGCAGTGGTAAATAGGGGTATGCTTTGAATATACTCCCTTATTTTTCCGACGGGGAAACAGAGTCATGCTACTCAAGAACCTGATACTGATTTTTTTAGTCTTGATTCCGCCAACAATAGCCGCGGCAGCTGAAGTATCGCCCCAAATTTACACAACAATTAAATCTTTCTTCGGCATGACCGGTAACAAATTGATTCTGCACGGAGAGCTGGTGAATACCGCTACGGAGTTCGGTCGGCATTGCCAACTCAGCATTGATTTGCGGCCTCCAGGAAAAGGCTTTATAGCCTTAAAAAATGAATACACACCACAAGCAATGGTAGGAGAAGGGATATTTTTCGCTGAGGGAAATATGTCATATTCGTTTAACCAGACTCCCCCCAAAACAATAACGCTACAGCAAACACTGAGCGAAACTTTCTCTACCTGGATTACGACAGAGTTGCAGGCAAGCAAAGGTTTTCAGCTCCTTACAATTAATCTAAAGAGCTCACAAAGTTTTTTATTTTTTACCGATAACCAGGAAAAACATTGCATCATCAGGTTGAATAAACAGTAACTTGCGCGCATCAGCGTAATTGCCAATATCTTATCAGGAGGCATCATGACAGTTGACCCAACAAAACCCCGCACCATTTTGGTTATTCATGGTGTTCAAACTCAAACGAATGATAAATTAGACCAACACAAGCAGATCGAAGAACTGGTTAAAAACAGGATGGGAACCATGCCTATGCGGTTCAACATGGATATCTATCGCTATGAAGACATCAACGATGCGGCTCAGAAAGTATTTGTCAAAAAATATATGAAGCTGGGATATTTATTATCCCGTTTGCCCATTGGCGGCGCACTGCTGGCGGATGCCTTCGATATCGTAGCAGATGTAGTGACATTACGCGCGGAGACCAGTACCGCAGCCAAAGTACGTCGCGAACTCAGAGAAAAAATTCTAGCGATATATGCATCGCAAAGCCCTTGTTATGTGGTGGCCCACAGTCTTGGCTCCATTTATGCGTTCGATGTCATCAATGATTTGATGCTGGAAACAGATTATTTTGACCGCAAATCACGTAAAACCTGGCCCGTGCAAGGTTTGGTTACTCTGGGTTCGCCGATTGGTCTACCCATGTTCAGTCATGGCCGACAACAAGTTACCGAATTGGGTGAGGGCAACAAATTCTTTCGCTGGCTGAATTATTGGGATAGAACAGATCCTGTCGTTTCGGGGAAAATTTTCGGAACCCATCTGTCTGGGTTCGACATCGCAGAACAATACAGAACCGATTCGATTACCCAGGGCTGGGATATTAGAGATAAACAAGTTGATACCGGCAAAGTATGGCTCATGGCTCATGTTGCCTATTGGGACAACCCGATGGTAGGGGACGGATTGCTTGATTTGATCATGAACTAACGGAGCCGACTATGCATAAAAATAAATCCATTATCCTCATATTATTATCTGGCTGGCTGGTAGGTTGCTCCCATACGCTGTATCAAGCCGAATTGGACGTATCTAACTCTGACGGTGCCATGCAAAAAGCGGTGTTGTATTGGTCAAAAACGGATAAATTGATCGGCACCAGCAAGGCCGGCCCCATTATCTTGCTAACCGCCTGCTCGACCCGACGGATTGATTTTGTCGACGCCGACCAAGATATTGTATTTTGGGGGACGTTGGGAGGTGATCGTCGCACAAGCGGGCTTGTTGCACTGACCGAAAAAAAAGTGTGCGGCCGCATTACAAATGCGACTCGCATTATCGACTTAACGGCAGGACCGTTAGCAGTAAATATCTATTGTGAAGCAATCAGCAGTGATTTTAGTATGACAGAAGGTGCCTATACGCCAGCGTATATAAAAGCCTCCGAATCAGCCTATAACTTCACGGTAACCAAGGATTCGAGCTGGAGCTTTTTCGGATCGTCCATTTCTGCTCCGGCCGCCCCAGTTTGTCGTTAACATAAATTTAGGAGATTTCCCTGATGAACACGATTCCAACGATGAGCCCATTAATTGCTGGGCATGCTATCACCGAAAGCGATATCGCCATGCTAATGCTAGGCTTAAATATGAAAGATCGTTATGTGATGCCGCCAGAAAACATGGGTAGCCATAAGCCTCGCGATGCTTCCAGATTATTAAAAAAAGATGCGTTCAAAACCATGGGATTAAACCCTAACCGGTCGATACGGGATCAGCTCGGCGGCCCTGAAGGTTATGAGTACACGGCACATCAATCCAGGTCAGATTCCAGATCTTTTTACCTAGAACTAGATCCGCAACAAGGCGATGCACCCACGCTCTGGTACAAGTTAACCGCCAAACCCGGCGTCGATCTGCAAACGGTCCCGCCGGTCAGTGACGAACAAGTCCAGATGACCCAACGGAATGCCGAAACCGCAGCGCGGTTGTCAACCGCACTGGAACCATACAATATTCCACCTAGCCACCTGCAGCTCGCCTTGACCACTGGCGACCGCTCCCAAATTGGCGAAGACATGGTCCGCATCAATAATGCCGGCCAATTGCCCGAATTTTCAGAGGATATCGTTAATGCGGCGATGCCGGTAACTCAGAACAAGGATGGCACCTCAGCGACGCCCGAGCAGGTCGAGGCTAATAAAATACGCAATGAGATTATGGCTGACAACTTGCATGCGACTATCCTCAGCGAATTGTTGCTACATCAAAAATCGAGTACCAAGGACGGAAAATTCTACAAATCTCCAAACCAAATTGCCACCGAAGTCAACGACAAGATGTTGCAACTCAACGCCCTGCGCAACAAGCTGAATATCCCTTCTCAAGAGCCTATGTATTACAGAGTTGACAAGGAAATTGAACTATTCAAGCTTGGCACCCCCTATAAACGTGACGACATTATCCACATGGAAGTGCTGGACAAATTTTCTGAATTGGTTACACCAGAAGACTCTTTAACCAAACCTGAATTCCTGTGGAACAACCAAGTAATATTCCTCGATCAGGGCGACGAAGCCTTTGCTGCTCGTATCAACGATATTGATCGTCTGATCACAGAAGCCAAAGCGGGCAAAAAAGTCACCTACGATTACACAATATGGAAACACTACGCCAACAAACCTAAAGACAGTTACCGTCTGGGACCTAGGTTGGAAGACAAATTGAAGGAACTGGCTGACGCCGGTGCACAAATCCACATGACCGTCGATCGCATGGTTGCCTTCCGCGACCCTACCGTGGTCATAGTCGATCCCGATAGCCATACTGTTTTAGGCGGCCTGTTGGCTGGGCTGGCCTCCCACCCCAACGTCACCTTATCATTTTTCAATAACGACGCACGCGGCACGCCAGGAGACTCCAATCACTCCAAATCGGCCATTGCCAACGGCTATGCCGAGGATGCTTCTGCCATTGTCGGTGGTCGAAATATTCATGGCGATTATTTTTATGCTTGGCTGGACGCCGAATTCAGTATTAAGGGCCCCCTAGCGCAAGCCGTGCAAAAAGCCGAGGACGATATGTGGAACCAGCAGGCCAAAATGCAGGGTAAACCAGAGAGATTTCGCAGCAACATCAACTATCAAGAACCAACAAAAAAAGGGGATATTATTGGCCTGGCAACCCACGAAATGCCAGGGCCAGACTCGACCTTTAATGGTCTGATCGGTGTATTATGCGGTCTAGAAACCTCGGGGTTCGCTTTCACCTTAATTCAAGCCTATGTGCTGCCGCCAATTCCAGGCGCCCAACTTGACCCTACTCTGGAAGCGATCAAGCGAGCAGTGCGCGACGGTCGTATCGTTAATATTGTCACCAACTCCCAGGAAACGATCGACGTGCCACAAATCAGCGGAGCGATCCTTAAATACGCGGCTCATCTTCTGGATGAGGTTAATGGCATGCCTGATGCAAAAGGTGTCTTGCGCATCTTCATGAAGAAAAAATGGTCCGGTGACGGCGGTGGCACCCTGCATGCAAAAGTAGCCTATGATAATAAATGGTACGTCAGCGAAACCAGCAACAATCTGCATGCCAACGGCTTCTTGCAGCATGAAAGCCAGCGCTACTACCTAGATGACGAACTGAATGAAACAGTACGAGCCTGGGGCGATAAACTAATGGAGCAGTGTGAAATGTACACCAGCTCAAGTAAGCTGAAACAGATGCTCAAGGAAAGCGACTCGGATAACGCTCTAAACCCAGTTTTAAACGCTCTGTTAAACTTGTTTCCTTATCAGTTATAAGTAGAAAGGGGGGACTTAGTTTTTCACCAATAAGCGGATAACTAAGTAAGTAGCAAAAATTAATTTAACAAAATGGTAGGGTGGGCAAAGGAGGTACGACGTGCCCACCTTTATCAGTGTTGCATATTTGATGGGCACGAGATAAAGCCTCTTTGCCCACCCTACAGGAAACGTTAAAATCAAAAATGTTAAAATAATGATGCTCAAGTACTTAAGTAACCCCTAGCTCCTACTTCCATGCAGTCGGCCGAAATAACTCACGATGACCGACTAAGAACCTTAACTTGCATTCTATTGCATACCTTATTTACCCCTCCGCTTGCTGTATCGGTTGCGGAATACCCAATACTCGCTAAACGGTAAATCAACCCTGCGAGTTCGTCAAAATCGAAATAGGCACTGTGTACATCGCGGCTTAGCGAACATTTGTTCGGTAACAAATACCGACATAATAGCAACAAATGTGAATACCAACTTTTGTTGAATGGGGTGCCACGTTTTGCTGTCGTCAGCACGCCCAATCCGCTTTTGGGATCAATACAATCGGTACAGTCAAAATAACCAAATGCGTAGGCAGGATGCACGCTAGAATCGCATGAATGCAAGCCTTTGGACAAATTTTCCACATTCTGAAATCCAATGCGAAGATCTTTAAGACTCCAATTTTTCCTGACAGTCACACCATAATTAGGGGGTACAACACCCACATTGCCAAGGCGATAGCCAAATTCTCTGCGTTCAGTGGGGAAAGAAAAGTAATTAGCGCTGACCGAAATCAGTCGTAACACTTCATCCCCTTCATTGCTAAACAAATAAGCCTCTTCGAACCGACGCAACGAGGAATTCAGAAAATTTGAGGTATTTGGCATCAGTGCTTCTGCTGGTATATCCGGAGAAACCAGAACCAGATTTTGCAAATGAAACTTACGACCTATTTTTCTAATCTCAGGGTCAGCACTATCTTGTGTCAAACTTGCTTTAGAAAACACATCAGACAATATTCTGACTGCATTAGTGACCACATACGCCCCCATACTATGGCCAATGAATGATAATCCAATATTATTATCAGAAGAATTTTGACGTTGATACATCGCTTCGTCTATTTTACGCACCAAATCGACCAGCTCGGGCACGCCATATTGATTGGCTCGATAACCGTCACGAAAATACACAATAATGCGCAACAAGAAAAAAGTGACCGAAATAGCCAGCAACACTAACGCCAACGCAAAGGTTATAGACTTCAATCCAGGATTAGCAGCAAGCATTGGTAATATATTGCTAAGGGCATCAAATAACATAAAAAACACCAGAAATATGCCCCCCAGTTTGGTCATCCAACGTAAAAAATACGGTGCTGCCGACCAAATAGTTTTCAATGGACTCCCCATCGCTTCTGACGGCCAACGATACCCAATGCACACTGTATCACTGGTAATAGCTGTATCTGCATCAACAGCGGAAAATTCTTTTGAAAATCGTCGTATAGCATCTTTGCGAGGTGAGTTAAATCCATGAACGGAAATAACCAGGTTGGGTGATTTCGTTTGCGCGAGTTGATCGGCGATACGGCTAATGTCTACTCGCTTTGTTCCTGCTTCGGGTTCATTAGTCTGATCTGGGGTTTCCACATTATCTGGTACAGTGCTTTCTACCAGAAAACCAGGTGATTTTTTGTCATATTCAAGTATTGTGAAGCTCATTTTCTGTTCCTCATCATTATTGTTGTTTTTATGATCAATACAACAACGGCACTTTAAAGACATAGTCTCAACGTTACACAATACAGTGATACCATTGCTATTGAATATGTCAGTATCTAAGACGTTGCAACTACCATCATCCTCTATTGCAATACGCTAGGCAATTTTTCCTGAATTCAAGAAAATTTAAGTTTGTAGTCATACCCATCCCAACAAATAATAACGGTCATAACCGTCACTCCCGAAGTCTTTAATCGGGAATCCATGTAGGGGTTAATTAACCCCATAAACGTCACTAAATTTATGCGAAATATGGAAGCAACAGCTATTGCAATAAAATCAGCTGAAGTAGAAATGGCAAAACGTAGAAAGTCCTTATAAACTCGTACCAAGTGAATGAATGATTACTTAAAAGGAAGCATGGAACAGACAGATATCACTAAAATTGAATGCCCATTTTTTAAGCTTTCAATTCAGAAAAACCCTGTATCAGTAGTGATTAAAAATGAAGCCGCCATTCCTGAAAAGTTTAAAAAACAAGTGATCAGCTGGTCAATTGATAAAACAGCTATTAAGAATGCTATTAAAGCAGGTGAAACAATTCCTGGAGCTGTATTAATTAATGGTACTCGTTTGGCTATTCGTTAAATTTTTTAATTAAAAGAGCCCTTAAAAAGGCTCTTTTTGACTCATATAATTCTTAAAAAAATTAAATTCCTGACTGGCTTTTTACAGCCATAAGCGGTCGTAGACTAAAACACGATATTCTTGAGTGAGATGAAAAAATAATTGTACATTTTGACCTATTTGGGTCATGTGCTTTATTTTCTGATGATGTAAGGTTGGTATAAAGTTTTTATAGTAGTAGTTACGGTGAAAAGCAAATGAGATGATTGGAAACTCAACCCTAGAATATTATTCGTACATGGCTATCTTGTATTAAATACATGTTATCTCGTTTAGAGTTACTAGGCTTAAACCTGTTTCTTGATTGATAGGCATAGTTAGAGTACAAGATAACCAAAATGGACTACTTAAAAATTATTTGCTCGACTGCCCAGGAGATATAAAAATGAAAAACTTAGTTATTAAAGCAGCAAAGTATTCCGCTAAAGCATACGATGAAAACACTATAAGTACTGGAACTACACAGGTTCTGGTTATACAAGAAAATGATGCAACTTGGATAGTATTTAGAGGGACCGAGGGTAAGCTTAACGATATTATCGCAGATGCAAAAATTAGAAAGGAAGTTACTGATATAGGAGAAATTCATCGTGGTTTTAATGATGCCTATATGTTAGTAAACGAGGATGCTATTGCATTTGCTAAAAAAGCGAAGGACGCGGGCAAAAAACTCTATATTGCAGGCCATTCTTTAGGAGGAGCGCTGGCAGTTATTGCTGCTCTTTACTTTAATTTAGACGGTCTAAGTCCAGACAAAGTAATTACATTTGGTTGCCCTAGGGTAGTAGGCAAGGAAACAGCAGAAAAGGTTAATTTAAATCATAAACGCTTATTTTGCAGAGTAGTTAATAATAATGACGTGGTAACTAGGATACCACCTCGATCACTGGGTTATTCTCATATCGGTGATTTATGGTATTACAAGGAATCAGGAGAGTTAGTTATGGATAATGATCTTTCATGGTGGGATCTATTCTGGGATCGTATAGAAGGAAGATTGGAAGATTTTGGAGAGTTTGGTACTGATGGACTCAAGGATCACTTTATGGACAGTTATAAGAAGCAGATTGGGATAATATGAAAATGATAGGCATAAAGTTCGAGTAATATTATGTGAACACATGTGCTAAATATGTAATGAGGCACATAACAATCAAATTAACGTGGAAAACAAACAGTCGTCCGCCTTTTTGAAGGACATTTTTTAGTTAAAAATCATGGGTAACAGTCAGTCCAGCTTTTGCCCATTTTCTTCCAGTTATTTGGGCGTTATTTCGTGTAAAAGTAATTCATCGATTGACTGCAATGGGTCGGCTACCGACCATTCAAAACACACTTCAAACTTGCTTCAACATTTTCAAACTGATCGGTCGCTTGTCAGCCATATATAGTCATTCAAAATTTAGGCTGTATTGATGCATTAGTAAAGAAATATTATTTCTTTTTTGAAACCTGAGCGCTGAATGCTATTCATATCAGTTGATCATGTATTAATTGTACGTTATCCCTTTAGGGGTGCTGGCTTTAAAAGGTATTGTTTATTGTCCCAAATCGCTAGTTTAAAACTATGCACTTTGAGTGCAAGGCTTTAGCAAAAAAAATAGCATCGCAGAGCGATACATTGCTTTACAACATAACGACTTTCAGTCCATAGTGGTTGAGTATATTCGGGCCAGGATAATCACTAGTTAGGTACGGAATAAGGTATGTCTCCAGAATTGACATCATCGTTACAGTGATGCAATGTGAAAGCTCAGAGGGAATTAAATATCGTGAATATGCCCCACATGCTAATAAATTTAGACTTTAATTAAGAGGTTAGTTGTTATGAATGGCAATACATTAAGTACCGGAACCGTTATTTCAGGACATACTGTTTCTGAGAGTGATATTGTAATGCTCTTAGTAGGTTTAAACATGAAAGACAGATATGTTATGCCACCGCAGAATATGGAAAATAAAAAACCTAAGGATGCTTCTGGAGGTCTTATGCAAAGGGATGCTTTTAAAGCTGTTGGTCTACGTCCTGACCAGTCAGTACGCGACCAATTGGGAGGTCCTAATGGATATGAATATACCCTTCATGCTTCAAAATCTGATCCTCGGTCTTTTTATTTGGAATTGGGGCCTGATAAACCAGGACAAGAGCCTATCTGGTTTAAGTTTACCGGAAAACCCGGAGTTGATCTAAAAAACACAACTCCCCCCTCAGATGAGCAGATACAAAAAATTCAACAAGAAGCTGAAACTTTAGCCCGCTTGTCCCAAGCCATCAGTGCCTATGGTATCCCTCCTAGTCATCTTCAATTAGCGTTGCAAACGGGTGATCGTAAACCAATTGGTGCCGATATGGTACGCATTAATAATCAAGGGAAATTGCCTGAATTTTCTGCTGATTTAATGGCTGCTGCACTTCCTGTTACCCAAAACCAGGATGGTTCAGTAGCGAGTGGACAACAAATTGAAATGAATAAAGTCAGAAATGAAGTCATGTCTGGCAACCTACATGCAACAATTTTAAGTGAATTATTACTTAACCAAAAAGCTAGTACTAAGGATGGTCAGTTTTATAAGACGCCTAACCAAATTGCTAAACAAGTTAATGATAAGTTATTACAACTCAGTGCTTTACGTGATTCTCTTGGGGTTAAAAGCCAAGAACCGCTTTATTACAGTGAAGATAAGCAAATTGAGTTATTTAATTTAGGACAACCATTTAAGCGAGATGATATTATTCGAATGAATGTTCTTTCTATGTTTGCTGACTTGGTTACGCCAGAACCAGATTTTTCAAAACCTGGGTTTACCTGGGGTAACAAAGTGAATTTTTTGCCTAAAGGGTCTGTTGCCTTTGCTGAGCGTTTGGCTGATATTGATGATTTAATCAATCAAGCAAATGCGGGTAAGCCAGTGGTTTACGATTATACGATTTGGAAACATTATGCAAACAAGCCCGTTGATGAACATCAGCTTGGCCCAAAATTAGAACGAAAACTAGTTGAATTAGCCAATACAGGGGCTGAGATCCATATGACGGTCGACCGCTCAGTTGCTTTCAGGGACCCTAGTGTAGTTGTTGTCAACCTAGATAACTACACTATACTAGGAGGGTTGCTGGCTGAATTGGCAGGGTTTTCAAATGTTACCCTCAATTTTTTTAATAATGACGAACGTGGAACCCCTGGTGATTCAAATCATGCCAAATCTGCTATTGCTAACGGTTATAGTTCAAGTGCTTGTGCAGTTGTAGGTGGTCGTAATATTCATGGGGATTATTTTTACGGATGGATGGATGCAGAATTTAAAATAGAGGGAAAGCTTGCACAGTCGGTACAGCGTGCTGAAGATGACATGTGGAACCAGCAAGCTAAAATGCATAATCTTCAAAACCGTATACGTACAGATATTGATTATAAAGAAACTGGAAAACCAGGAAATATCATAGGCTTAGCAACACATGAAATGCCAGGGCCTAACTCTACATACAACGGTTTAATTGGCGTATTATGCGGCCTCGAAATTTCTGGCTATGCTTTCACCTTGATTCAGGCCTATGTTCTGCCTCCAATTCCTGGAGCAAACCTTGACCCCACCTTAGAAGCTATTAAACGTGCGGTTCGAGATGGTAGGATTGTTAATATTGTTACAAATTCTCCACAGACTATTGATGTACCGCAAATTAGCGGAGCCATTGTGAAATATGCTTCACATCTTTTAGACGAAGTTAATGGAATGCCCGATGCGACGGGTGTTTTACGCATTTATATGAAAAAGAAATGGAATGGAGAGGGGGGTGGAACATTACATGCTAAAGTTGCCTATGACAATAAGTGGTATGTAAGTGATACCAGTAACAACCTTCACGCTAACGGTTTTTTACAGCATGAAAGCCAGCGCTATTATCTTGATGATGAATTGAATGAATCTGTACGTGCATGGGGTGAAGAATTGATAAGCAAATCTGATTTGTATACCTCATCGGCTGAGCTTAAAGAAATGGCAAAAGCTATAGACTCTGCAAATATCGCTAACCCTGCGCTTAATGCAGTTATGAATCTTTTTCCATATCAACTTTAATAATTTTCCCTATTCTTAATTTAAGACACGGCACATATTGGAAGGCTTACAGGAAAGGAAGCCTCGTTAATCTGATTACCTAGGTACTTTTGGTTTTGGGTTAAGAAGAGCTTTATCCAATATGAATAAAAATGATATATATGTTGCATCATTATTTAGTGAAAAACCGGATTTACTGAGTCAGTGAGAGGATATTGTTAACCTAATATGGGTGTATGTATTGGATTTAAAAGGAAAGTCATTGAAGAGTTTTGTGATTCAAAAAAATATATGCTATGTAAATGTTTGTATGGCCATGAGCAGTCATACAAACATAATCTTCTAACTTCTTAGCCGAGTAAAAATAATTTGAATTTTGACCCATTTGGATCATGTTATTTGTTTTCATATTATGTAGCATATAAACGAGTGCAGAGTTTTTGGGTAGTGGGTTAAATCTGTGTTTAGCATGAGAGTAATAGAATAAGAAAGTGATTTATTGCATAATTCCCTCATGAAATATTATCAAGAAATCACCTGTCCTAACTGTACTAATACCAACCTGATGAAATCAGGCAGTAGCGACCGTGGAGTACAGCGATATCGTTGTCAAACTTCAGACTGCCCAACCAACACCTTCATGTTGGAATATTGTTACAAGGCATGTGAATTTGGAATCAAGGAACAAGTTGTCGAAATGGCTATCAATAGTAGTGGCACTCGAGATACTGCACGAGATCTTAAAATCAATAAAAGTACGGTGACCCGCACTTTAAAAAACAAAGAAAACAGCCTTGTTCAAGTGAATCCTCTTTTTCATACCTTTGACCAAGAAAAACCATTGGAAGTCAGACTAGAGCAGGTCTGCTGTGAAGAAGTCGAAGTGGATGAGCAATGGTCTTTTGTAGGAAACAAAAGTAATCAACGCTGGCTATGGCATGCTGTTGATCATAAAACCAACACTGTACTTGCTTATGTTTTTGGCAAGCGTAAGGACATCGTTTTCAAAGAATTAAAAGCGTTACTGGCATCTTTAAATATCCGTCGATATTACACCGATGACTGGGGTGCTTATGAACGCCATCTTGATGCTGAGAAACATGAAGTTGGGAAGAGAAATACCCAAAAAATTGAACGCAAAAATTGAACTTTAGAACATGGATCAAGCGATTAACACGTCGAACAATCTGCTTCTCTAAGCTTGAGAAAATGCATGATATTGTGATTGGTCTGTTAATCAATAAGGTGGAGTTTGGCAGGAATATTCATGCATAAACACAGATTTAACCCACTACCCTTTTTTCTTATGTCTCATTCCTGAATGATAATCTATCAGTATTGCATGTTAATCAGATCAGGTTATCTTATTAAATAATGTCAATACAATTTGCTCATTATCTAACCCCCTTTCCGCGACTTTTTTAGGCCTGACTACATAAATGGCCTCTACTACATTTTATATTCATCTAGTTTCATCAAATTTGAAGTTGGTTTTTCCGCTTGGTATTGACTCATAATGTACAGTTTTTGGAGAGTGAATAGTATTCCCAGTCCATTCTATTGAATAGTTGGTATTTCCATCGGTGCTTATTATGATATCGCCTCCAACAAATCCTTGAAAACTTGTTCTTCCTGTTGAGGATTCCCCAGGAGAACCATAATCTGTTTGATATAAAGCTTTTAATGGTGGAGCTCTTTCCCCTACTGAATAGCAAGTTGCTCGTGTATCCCCCCCTCTTTCCTTTGAACATGCATCCTTATGAAACTTCCCATCAGTTGTTTTACAGGTGAGTACATTTTCCACTACATCCACCCTAGGGTGAAGGAAATTTCCTTGGTCAGGCCCGACACTAATAATACCGACTTCTGGTTTGACTAATTGATAGTAGGACCATGATGTACTGCTCTCACTTCCATGGTGAGCTATATGTAATATATCCACTCCATTATCTTTGTCAATTAACCCAAAATCTAAAAGACTCTGAGCTACTTTTGTTTGAATATCACGTTGACTAGTCTGATGATTTGAGCATTTTTCTCGCCCAGCCCCTAAATCGCCATCTAAAATATATTGAAATTTATCGTATTTAATAAAAAGAGAAATCGATCGATCATTTTCGTTTATGCTTCTATTATTTTTTTCAAAAGGGTCATCCCCCAAAACATTACCATTGGCTGCAACTACTATTGCTTTTGCACCATTACCTAAATCAATTAGTAAACCTAAAGGTATTGGCCTAAAAGCACCTGCCTTAATATTCTCATCTTTTGCAGGATCAAATAAATATTTTTTTAGTGTTTTACTTTGTTTGCTCGTACCAGGTTCATAATTTGCCTTTAATATATTGAACCCGCCAAACTCTTGACTAACAATGTCACGATACCCCATATAATGATCTTTATCAGCATGACTTAAAATTGCATAATCGATACCTTTCTCAGGTTGAAGCTTTAAACGTTCTTTCAAATAAGGAACAATGTACTTTCTTCCTGAAACTCGACCAAAATCATATAAAATTTTAGTTCCATTAGGTCCAATTATTAATGTAGATCCACCTTGTCCAACATTAATATAATGAATTTGTAAATCGCTAGATTTAGCAAATACATTGATTGAAAAAAAGATAAATAAAATACTGAATAATTTTTTTTTACAAACTTTCATAATCAAAATTCAATTTTATGTAGGCTTATTTAAATCAGATAACAACTCCTGAATGGCTATTCTTTTATTTTTATCACTCTCGCTATCAGTAAGGGTTGAATTTTTTTCATTTAAATACCGTCTTATTTCACTATTATCTTTCTTATCTGATTTTAGGGAGTCCAAATTCATCAATGTTGAGAGTTGCTCTATAGTCTTTTCCATAGCGCCATAAACGACTTTTACACCAATACCTGTTAAAAAACCAATAGCATTTGCATCAAGATTGACTCCTGAGCTCCCAAATGCTGATTCGTCATAAATAAACTGAACAACCCCTCCTAAAATGGCACCAAGTGTAATTCTTGTTCCCCAGCCTCTCATTTTATCTTCATTAAACTTTTTACTTTCTGCAAGATCATTAAATACTTTAAGCAAATAAACACATGACCCCATTGCCCCCCATAAGAAAGGAGTTAAGTAATCAAGAATATAACGCTGGAAATTGATTAAAAAGAATAATATTCCTTCCTCGGGATCAACAATATCTTGAAACCAGCCTTCTAAAAAAACATTTAATAATATTAAGGGAAAAACTAGAAGCCAAGTAATATTACGAACGGGGATGGTTATCTCATCAACCTTTAGTGAATCACGAATTGACTTACCTGTTACATGCATTTCTGTAATGCAATTTAACTGGGCATATAAAACGATTATTTTAGATAACTCTTCATATCGAATATTATTTTCTTTTTCTTTTTCCTCTTCCCACGCGACAACGAGCACTGTTAATTCAGATAAAATACTTTGCTTTTCCTTTTTTTCTGTATCTATGTCAAGTCCTTGGTCACTTGCATATCGGATCAATGCCTTAACTTCTTCGATTGAGATGATTTCTCTATTAGAATCACAGGGGGTATTTATTTCAGATACAGAAGCTTTATTTAAGTAAGACCCAAGCAAACAAATCAAAAGAATACAAGCACTCCATAAAGAATAGAATAGGCCTTCTTTAAAATTTATTACAGATTCACCTAAAAACCATATGATTAAAACACCGAAAACATACAATATTATTATAATAATCAATAAATAATGTTTTTTAAAACTATCGGATAGTGCCATAAGTCACCTTAATTTTTTAACTACTCAAGTTAATAACTGAAAAAATTTATAATTCATTTTACGAATATATTTCAAATAAAAAAACATGTATCATAAGTTACTACAAGGTTTACCACGCTCAATACCTGTAGTATTTGTCATTAGCTTATGTGCCCCATCATTTCTATTTATAAACGTTATAAGGTTATTTGGATCATAATTACAAATTGCCAAGTTCTTTCTATCTATAGCTGATTGATGAATCACCTCATTATTAGAGGTATGATCTCCAATGCGGCGAATATTTTCCCCCATAAGACTGTACATTAAAGTCATTGAATTCTGTATGGTCGAATTAAAGCAAGGTGTAAAATAGTTAAGATATGAATTATCAAATTCAAGATCTAATGCCTCGGATTTTTCAATAATCCAATGTAAAGCTTCATTTGCTAAACCATCTGGAGAATAACCACCTCCAATATTATTATGAACTCCTGCAAACCACGCTTGTTGTAGTTGTCCTTTCCAGCCAGATGGTTGTTCCCAAATATCTGGGGCAAACGGTTTTCTCTTTTCGTCAATAGCTAGAGCATGATATGCATTTTGAATATTTGTATTTAACCCTGCATCATGATATTGATACTTTTTTTTATTGAATATTTGCCCTAAAATGCCTGGAGCTCCTAGAGCTCCAACAGTATCCCATACTCCAACAAACTTAATTTTGGGGCTCGGTCTTGTCCCATGTATGTTGTGAAAAGCTTTTTTCCACTCATCTGAATTTGGTTGTATATTACGCTCATAACAAGCATAGATATCTGGAACATAATAGTCATCATCTTTTTCAAGCAAACCAAATTTATTCATAAATCCAATGAGACTTCTAACAGTAAATGCCCCCCGACTAAACCCAAAGAAATAAAGTTCATCCCCTTCAGCATAGTTATAAACAATAAATCGATAAATTTCGCGAATATTTTGTTCTATCCCTCGACCAAAAGCACCTCCAGTAAATTTATCAAGTCCACCGCTAGTGCCTACGCCATCATGGTAGGAAACAACTTGCTCAATACCTTTGGAATCTTTAGGTAAAATGGCACGAGCCACTTTTGTAACATTAGTTGGTCTCCGTTTCTTTGTTTTATTATCGACTTGGTCCCTGTCATTCCATGTTCCATCAGCGCAAATAATAATTCGTTTCATAACATATTCCTAGTTTGAAATTTAGTACCCACAAAGTTTTCAACATGGAAACTCAGCAACATTGCAAATCGAATTGTTTTCATTCGGTTCTTTTAGCTTCATAATTGAATATGTCGCATTTTTGCCCAAACAAAAACTCTTTAAATAAATGCTGGTTAATTAAGCTTCGGAGACCAGTTTTTTAATCCTAATTTAGATTACTACTAAATAGAAGTTATGCAAGTAAGTAAATACTGAAAATATAGACAGCTTAAGATTACGCAAGTATGAAAAATGCTTTTCTAAAAAGTGTAATCATTAGTTGAAATACGCAGTTTCTGTTTGCATCTTGGGCAATTATTATCTGCCTAAAACTATGAACCTAAATGGTCGCTTGTCAGCCAAAAGCGGACTTTACTTTTAAAAAATAAATAGGTTCTTGCTTAATAAGAAACTATAGTCTAACGTTAGAATAGGCCGGTTGAGTATCAAAATATTTTTTATAAAAAAGTTCAAATGAATAAACTGTTAAAAAGCTCTATATTGCTTTCGACATTAACTGGGCTATTGGTGTTTTCTCTAGGTCTTGTCGTATTAGTTGGTTGGTATTTTGGATTAAATTTCATTACAGCAGTTCGTTCTGATTATATCCCTATGGCACCTAGTACCGCTTTATTGTTTACAATAAGTGGCTTGTGCGTATTATTAAGGCAGTTTTATTTACATCAAGAACACGTTTCTCGTAGTGAAAGAGTTTTAGCTTTTGTTATTTTGTCAGTTGCAATATTGTTGTTTATTTTATCAGTGCAACATATTCATTCAAGCTGGGAATATCTGGGACTATCTATTACAGGAGATGTGGCAGGCTCACCAATAGGCCATATGTCTCCGATTACTGCATTGAGTTTTATAGCAGTCGCTATTTCGTTAATTGCTTCTCATCATATATCAACAGAACATCCCTTTTATGCCGTGATAGGCATGGGTGTCGCGGTTACATTCTTTATACTTTGCCTAGTTTTTTTCTGGCCTATTTATTCGGTACCCCACTGCTTTATGATGGTTCATTCATCCCTCCAGCGATTAATACATTAATCGGTTTTCTAATAATAGCCATCGGATTGTTTGATACTAACTATCATAGTGCATGTTTATGTGATAATTGGTTGGGTAAGCTAGTCAAAAACTCTACTGTATTTATTTGGGGATTTCTTGCTGGTCTGATTGTTATTATTTCTACTGCATACGCTTATCATAGAGCCCATGAAAAAGACTTCTATAATGAAGTTTCTGAACAAATTACTGCCATTGCTGTTTTAAAAAGTAATGAAATACAACACTACTATAATGAACGTATAGATAATGCCAGGTTCTTTTCTCATTCACATTATTTTAAGGAACTGTTATTACCATTAGTCGAAGATAATAAATCTTTATCTGCCAATTTTAATTTGATAAAAGTATTATCAGAAGCTAAACAGCATATGGGAATCGAGAATTTTTTTGTTCTTGATGAGTCTGGAAAAGTGCTTATTTCGACAGCACCTGAAAGCTCACAAATATCTTCCACTGTTAAAGATTCTGTAGTAAAAGGAGTGCCGTTAGAGCAAATTTATTTCCAAGATTTTTACCGTAATGAATTCGATGAAAAAGTTTACTTCGCACTTTTAACAACCATTAAACTAAGTAATCATGTGCCTAGTATAACTGTTGTTTTACGCCTAGATCCTCATACTTATCTATACCCTTTTATAAAACAATGGCCAATTATCAGTGACTCAGCAGAGTCGCTTTTAATTAGAAAGGAAGGTGAGCATGTTGTGTTTTTGAATGATTTGCGCTTTAAAGATGATACAGCTCTCCAATTACGCCACTCAATTAAAAATGAATCTTTACCTGCTGCTAAAGCCGTCAATGGTTTTACGGGAATTGTAGAAGGCAATGATTACCGTAACATTAAAGTCATTGCTGATGTGCGAGCTATACCTAAAACACCATGGTTTATGGTCACCCGAATTGATCAAAGTGAAATCTATTCACCTCTAAAAGAGCGATTATGGTCAACTATTGTTTCAGTTTTTTTCGTCATTATTGCACTGGGCTTGGCATTTATAGTGATTTGGCGACAACAGCGATTAACGTATTACAGAGAACAGTATGAGACTTCATTACGATTAAAAATTTATGGTCAAATATTTTCCCAAAACAGCGAAGGGATTATGGTTTGTGATGCAAATCAACAAATCACTTTAGTCAATGATGCTTTTTCTAAAATAACGGGGTATTCCGCTCAAGAGGCTCTTGGCAAAAGCTCTCACTTATTAAAGTCTGGTAGTCAAGAACAAGCATTTTACAAGTCGATGTGGGCTAGTATTAATAAAAATGGAAGTTGGCAAGGAGAAATATTAAACCGCCGTAAAGATGGAGCAGAGTATCCAGAATGGCTTACTATTAGTGTCTTACATGACACTGAAAGTGATGAAACAAGTCATTATATTGGTGTGTTTAGTGATATTACCCGACATAAAAAAGATGAAGAAAATATTCGCTACCTTGCCCACTTTGATTCATTAACTGGATTACCTAACCGCACATTATTAAAAGACCGAATTACTCAAACGATTAACTTCTCACAACGAGGAAACTATAGTTTGGCTGTTCTGTTTTTTGATCTGGATCGCTTTAAAAATGTCAATGACTCATTAGGGCATCAGATAGGGGATTTAATGTTAATTGAAGTGGCTAGTCGATTAAATGCCTTAATGCGTCAAGAAGACTCAGCATCTCGATTGGGCGGGGATGAGTTTGTGATATTGCTACCAGAAACCAGCTCAGATGGTGCTGCAAATGTTGCAAATAAAATTATTGAATCAATTTCAGTCCCCTTCATTTTGGAAGGGAGTGAGCTGAGTATCACGCCAAGTGTTGGTATATCAATTTATCCAAACGATGGGAATGACGAACAAACCTTACTCCAAGCTGCTGAAAATGCCATGTATCGTGCAAAAGATTCAGGGAGGAATCAATTTCAATTTTATACATCAGACCTTTTTGAAAAAGCAAAACGAAAACTGGAAATTAATAATGCTTTACGTGGCGCAATTAATAGACAAGAGCTTAAGCTTTATTACCAACCACAAATGGAACTGTTATCTGGTAAATTGATTGGTTGTGAAGCCCTGTTACGTTGGGAGAATTCTCAGCTTGGAAAAGTATCTCCTGCTGAATTTATTCCAATAGCTGAAGCAAGTGGACTGATTTTATCTATAGACCACTGGGTACTTCATGAAGCAATCAGACAAATGGAGTTATGGAAAGGAAAAGGTTTACTCGACTTTACAGTTGCAGTTAACTTATCTGCCAATCAATTTCATCATCAAGGTTTGTTAGCGATGGTTCAAAATGGCTTAACCCAGCATAGTATTCCTGCAAAGTATCTTGAGCTGGAGATGACTGAGGGATTAATGATGGATGATATTGATGGCACAGTCAAAGTGATTGATTCACTTCATCAAGAAGGTTTAAAGCTTTCCATCGATGACTTTGGTACGGGGTATTCTTCACTTTCTTATCTTAAGCGTTTTAAAATCGATAAACTAAAAATTGATCAATCTTTTGTAAGAGATATTCATTTTGATCCAGATGATGCTGCTATAGTAAAAACAATAATAAATCTTGCTGAAAGTTTAGGGTTAAAAACAATAGCAGAAGGTGTTGAAACGAAAGAACAAGAACAGTTTCTGAGTGCGAATGGTTGTGATGAAGTTCAAGGGTATTTTTATAGTCAGCCTATACCTGCCGATGAGTTTGAGGTTTATATTGAACAGTTTAAAGGTCAAAAATAGTAATATTATAATCGACAAAGAAATAGAAAGTTATTCAGACCTATTTATCATACATGAAATGCATGTAATCCAGATTAGAATTAATGGTTTCAGTGTTTCTATTAATATGAAACAGAGCTAGAGTGTATTAAAGAGGGGCTGGATAATAACTTGTTCTACGTGACGGGCTACGGATTCTTAAAAATGCACATAGAAACGTTCTCTAGTTAACTACACCTGATATATCATGCAGCACTTAAAACAAATTGATCGACCCTGTAAAAGGTTATGCTCCTCCTTCTCCCTAGACATACTACACGAGGATATATGAAATCTTCATTTGTCATTAATTGGCTCATTAGTTTTTGCTTAGCAATTATGTCGGCAAATATTGCAAATGCAAAGGATCTAAAGTGGTCCTTTGTTAGTGATCCATTCCCACCATTTGCTGCCCCCAATTTAAAAAACAAAGGAATTTCTTGGGAGATAATTAAAGCAGCATTGAAAACTCAAAGTATTGAGGCTACATTAGATTTTGCTCCTTTTAAAAGAGCCCTTTTTGAAACAAAAACAGGGGAGTTTGACGGCATTATTAATGCTGCTTTCAATAAAGAAAGGGAAAAATGGTTTTTATTTTCTTCACACTTTTTTATTCAAAAAACGGTGTTTTTTAAACTAAAAGAAAGAGATGATCTTGTCTTTGATGGAAACCTTAAATCTTTATCAAAAGAAAACATTCTTATTGCAGTATTGCGGGGTTCATCCATGACAGAAGAATTCAATAGTGCTGATTATTTAAATAAAAAATTATTAGACCATAATCAACAGTCCTTTGGAATGTTAGCTAGGGGGAGAGTCGACCTGGTAGTATCGGGGGTGCTCAATGGAAAAGCTATTCTCAAAGAGCTAGGCGAGGAAGAACCCTACGACTATGAAAACTTAATAGAAGCCCTACAGCCAAGCTTAAAAGATGATTATTACTATATTGCATTTTCGAGACAATCTTCGGGCTTTGAAAAAAAAGCTGACATTTTTAATAAAGGGTTGATGGAAATTAAAAGCAATGGAACCTTTGAATCTATCCTAAAGAAATATAATTTATATCCAAGCAGATAAACCAGATGAGAAGTATTATTTTTTTCAAATTAAATAGATTTAGCTGGCTAAACTTATGACAAGAAGGTCAAATTATCCTCTAAAACCAGTAAGTCTGGGTTTAATCTGCCTAACGTTATTTTCTGTTTTTTAGGAGTAATTAGTAGAAAGAGCAGAAAGTGGATGGTATCTTTAAGAAAACCATGAACAAATACTAGCATCATTAATGAAGATCGAATGAAGAAACTTTTTATATATGACTTTTAGCCTTACAGCATTCAAAAGTAAACTATCCAGACGGTTGGTCTCATGGATTATTATAATCAGTTCGACTATCACTGTTGTAACAACAGGAGTACAACTTTATTTCGATTATACAAATGAGATTGAGCAAATTGAAAAAGGATTTTACTTATTAGAAAAATCCCATTTGCCTAGCCTTATTAATAATGTATGGGCTTTAGATGAAGAGAGTATTCAACTCCAAATTGATGGCCTGGCTCTTCTTCCAGATATAGAGTATATGGCTATATCTGTTGAGGGTCGGGTTAAATGGAAATCTGGGGAATTAATATCAAAACATCGGATAAGTAAAAGCTACCCACTTTTTTTTGAATATTTGGGTAAAAATAATGAGATTGGAACGCTGTTTGTTGAAGCAAGTATAGATGGTGTTATTAACCGTATATGGAACAAATTGCTAGTTGTCCTTTTAAGCAATGCACTGAAGACATTTTTTGTTGCTGGCTTCATGTTTTTACTTTTTTATAGGCTGGTGACGCGACACTTAATAAAAATTGCCAAACATACCTATGAAGTAGATCTATCAAAAAACGTGGAGCCAATATATCTTGAAAGGAAACAAGAGAAAAATGATGAGCTTGATAAATTAGTCAAGGCTATATATCTGAGTCAGAAAGCTACAGTTACTGCTGTAGACACATATAGAGAAAGCGAGAAACGCTTTAGAAGACTGTTTGAGAATTCCGAGGTCTCCATCTGGAATGAAGACTTCTCTGAAGTCATCAATATACTGGATCAACTCCGTAAAGAAGGTATCACTGATTTACAACAATACCTAAAAGACAATCATTCTACCGTTATAGACATAGCGTCTAAGGTTAGAGTTTTCCAAGTCAATGGGGCTACGCTGAAATTATTTGGTGCTACAACTAAAGATGAATTTCTCAATCACATACATAAAACTTTTGGGCCAGGTGCTATTGAAGTTTTTATCAATGAACTCTGTGCTATTTGGGATGGAAAAAATATTTTTCGTTCAGAGACTGAGTTTATAACTTTAGGTGGTAAGGCTTTTACCGCCATTATCTCATTAAATATACCTGATAATGCTGAGGACTTTAAAAGCATTCCTGTAAGTATTATAGACATAACTGATAGAAAAATTTCTGAAGAAGGTCTTCGACTGTTTGCCAAAGTATTTAGTGAAACCACTGAAGGCATCATTATCACCGATACAAAAGGGATTATAATTGATGTAAACCCTGCCTTTTGTGAAATCACTGGTTACAGTAGGGAAGATGCAATCGGTCAAAACCCCAGTCTATTAAACTCTGGAAAACAAAGTCCTGCATTTTATCAAGAAATGTGGAAAATCATCACTGATCAGAAACACTGGCAAGGTGAAGTATGGAACCGTAAGAAAAATGGCGAGGTATACGCTGAATTACTCTCAATCTCCTCAATACCAGATGCAGAAGGAAACACCTTGCATTATGTCGGTATTTTCACTGATGTTACCCACAGTAAAAAGCAACAAGAGGCACTAGAACAAATGGCACATTATGATGTGCTAACTCAATTACCTAACCGTGCACTACTTGCTGACCGTTATACGCAGGCACTTGCCCACAGTAAAAGACAAGAAAACCAACTCGCTGTTTGCTTTCTTGATTTAGATAATTTCAAACCCATTAATGATCTTTATGGCCATGAGATAGGTGATGAATTATTGGTGGAAGTTGCAAAACGTATCAAAAGCATCATTAGGGATGAAGATACAGCATCCAGACAAGGTGGTGATGAATTTGTTCTGTTGTTAGGGGATATTGATCAATTATCTCAGTGTGAACAAATGCTCAACCGTGTTCTTACATCACTCTCACAACCCTACTTGATAGATACACTATCATTGACAATTAGCGCCTCAATTGGCTTTTCTCTTTATCCAACAGATAATACAGATTTAGATACCCTTATGCGCCATGCTGACCAAGCCATGTACCAAGCAAAACAGGCAGGTCGAAACCGTTATCATTTATTTAATGCAAAACAGAATCAACTTGATATTAAAAGAAACAGTCAACTCAAAGAAATTGATGAGGCTTTAGTTAATAATGAACTCTGTATGTATTATCAACCCAAAGTTAATATGGCAACTGGAGAGGTATTTGGTGCAGAAGCCTTGATTCGTTGGAACCACCCTGAAAAAGGCTTAATCCCACCCTTTAAATTCTTACCAGTTATTGAAAAAACTGGTCTTGAAATTCAGGTGGGTAACTGGGTGATTAATGAAGTATTAAGACAAATGGATCATTGGAAAAAGCAAGGTATTGAGCTTGAAGTGAGTATTAATATTTCTTCTTATCATCTACAGCACCCCACCTTTATTGATGAGCTTGAGACGGCATTAGCTAAATACCCACAAATACATTCTAAAAAAGTACAGTTAGAAATATTAGAAAGTAGTGCATTAAGTAATTTACAAGCGATCAGTTCCATCATAACAACCTGTATTGATACACTCGGTGTTTCTGTTGCCTTAGATGACTTTGGTACGGGTTATTCATCACTGACCCATTTAAGAAACCTACCTGCAAAAACCATAAAAATAGACCAAACATTTGTCAGAGATGTACTTGATGACCCAAGTGATCTTGCCATTATTGATGGCGTTATTGGCTTATCCAACTCCTTTAGCCGAGAAATTATTGCAGAAGGCATTGAAACAACAAATCATGGCTTAATGTTACTTATTTTGGGTTGTTATGAAGCTCAAGGCTACGGAATTGCTAGACCTATGCCATCCGCTGATGTTCAAGACTGGTTATCTGACTATACTCCAAATCAAGAATGGATAAACTGTGCAACCAAAATTCGTACAGAAAAAGAGAGGAAGTTGAAACTATTCAGGCTTACATTTTCTCAATGGCAGAAACAGTTTGAAACTAATATAAACTCTGAACCTGAGAACATTGGACAATGGCCCATATTAAAACGAACAAACTGTCATTGTGGAGTCTGGATAAAGAGAGCTAGACAGGAGCAGCTCTTTGAAGACAAATGGTTGAACAAGCTTGATGATGCACATAATACTATGCATGATATTGCCGATGATTTATTTAATAAATATCAGCAGGGGCAAATCCAAGAAGCCAGACTAGGTTTAAATGACCTTGAAATAGCTATTGAGCATCTAGGTAATATTTTGGGGCAGTGTGAATAGGTTTTATTGCCCTTGTTGACTGGCCGCAGTGGGTCGGTTAGCGCCAATTGAAATACGGTAGATAATCAAGTTTCTTTAAACAACTAAGGAACTATTATGTATCTTCTTACACATGCCCAACAGAATCATACTCCTTGGAATAAAGGTAAATTGATTGGTCAGAAACCACCATTAAAACTGAAAGAAATCTGGGCTATACGCATTCGGTTACAATTGGCTAACCGAATTCGTGATCTTGCATTATTTAATTTAGCGATTGATAGTAAATTACGCGGATGTGATCTGGTAAAACTAAGAGTTCTTGATGTCGCTCATGGAGGAGTTGTTTCAAAAAGAGCAATGGTTATGCAACAGAAAACACATCAACCAGTTCAGTTTGAAATTACAGAACAAACTAGAGAAGCTATTTCTAATTTAATAAATCATGCTAGGCTTACTGCTAACGATTGTTTGTTTAAAAGTAGATTGAAAAAATCCCTGCATCTGTCTACCAGACAATATGCCAGAATAGTTAAATCTTGGGTATCACAAATTGGACTTGATCCATCAGCTTATGGGACTCATTCATTTCGGCGGACTAAAGCTACTTTGATTTATAGAAGAACAAAAAATCTAAGAGCCGTTCAACTTTTGCTAGGACATACTAAACTAGAAAGTACAGTGCGCTATTTGGGTATTGAAGTAGATGATGCTTTAGAAATGGCAGAACAGACTGAGGTTTAAAAAATATTTCTGGTCTTCAAGCGCCATAGCAATGGGCGCTTGTCAGCCAATAGCGGGCAGTCATTAGTGCCATTTCGACCCATAAAAATTCTATTCGCACTGTCCCAAAACATTACTCATTTTTTCAAAAATGGAGT
>Ga0209707_1000272_pt1 | contig 33440 bp, 20 predicted proteins | sample EN4Hudsemesocosm_FD_184630 | JGI IMG/M metagenome (GOLD analysis project Ga0209707, IMG submission 184630) | Methane-oxidizing microbial communities from mesocosms in the Hudson Canyon - EN4B Hudson Canyon (SPAdes) (version 2) | ecosystem: Environmental > Aquatic > Marine > Cold seeps | place... | reverse complement strand
CTATTTACGACTTTTCACCATTAGACAACTTAGAACTTAAAGTACTCGCAGGTAAAAGAGAACAAGATAGCTAATACTGAAAATTAATATTCCTAAGCAATAGAAAACAAACCGATAAAACACAAAAAAGCCAAATCATTTCGATTTGGCTTTTTTTGTGTTTTAGGATAATCATCCTATTTTGCCCTAACCACTATTCAATAGTAGTTATTACCCTGAGGATACTTACCATTATTTGGATTAGTATTAAAATAGTTATCTGGATGTAATGGCTGAGTTGTCTTTACCGATAAACCAGTATACTGAGCGATATTAGCAATATCCACTTTACCACCATCTGCATGAACTTCCAGTGCTCCCAAATTAAACCAAACACCCGCCTTTGCAGCCTCATAATTATACGTTACTTCTTCCATTACCCCCGTATCTGCATTCCTTCTCATAACAACTTGATCAGGATAATCCACTTCTTCGCTTTGGATAGAAAGCCAAAAAGCTGGAGATTGATCTAATTCTAACGCTTGCAATGGAAAGAGTTGCGCTTGCGGAGAAGCATGAGCTACCTTGCCAATTTCATCCACCTCAGAACAAACCGTCCCACCCAAAGCACCGCTTTGAGCACAAGTTCCAACTAGCTCTGATTTAGTAGGATCAGGATCGATATAACCAGGTGTCCGTACTCCACCAAGATAAGGAGCAAAAGTAAAAGTACCTTCCCCCGTAAGAAAGGCAACCTCAACTTCAGCCGTGGCTGTTACTACTGGCTTAACAAAACCTGAGAAAACATCAATAGCATTACCCTGAACACCATCTGCAATACCAAATCCCGTTCTTAACCCCACTATCTCTCCTGTAGCATTATAAGCAAATTCGAAATAAGGGTCCTCAAAAACAAAGTCTTCAATAGTTTGCACAGAGCCATCGCCATTATCAATTATTCGGCCTAAGGTCACATCATGCAAAGCAAGGTCAGTACCCGGAGTATGAGTAAATCCCGAAGGAAATAACTTTTTACCATTACTACTATCGAATATTACATTTTCAGCATAGGGACCAGCGCTATTTAAACCAAGGGCACCCAATGCCACATTAAATGCACTGTAATCTACTCCAGCATCTTTAAATAAATCCCCATAAATCAGTGGCGATACTGCAAGGGTATTTTTATTATAATCAGGGTCATTTGTAATCCCACCGCACTGACTTACAGAACAATTCCAGGCTCGATAAGTGCCACTGGTATTGTCACAAAAAGAACCATTCCCGGTACAGTTTGCCCCCTGCCCACGATTGTATGTACCTAATTTTATTTCATCAATCGTTGCATTTATTTCTATTTTTAGACCCACTGTAATGCGATTAAAATCATAAACATCACCATTAGCTTGGGCATGGTTTGTTTCTTCGATCAGAACCAGCGACTGACCCGTTGAGCGACTCAAAGCATTATCACTCATTGGTACTAAGTCAGAAAACCCTGACATGGAAACCAGCAATAATAAAACTGAACATATAGATTTAAATTTCATATTTGCTCTCCAATTAATTCGCAACAAAGACTGAAATTGTAGTCTCAGCAGGTAATAGCAAGGTGCCGTTCATATGAACAGCAGTAAGAAAAGTACTGGTCGTAGGGGTTACTGATTTAGTTGTTGAAGCATAGATACCTTCTGTTTTGAAATCTGTAGCAACAATTTCACTAGGCAGTCCCCATTGCAAGGCTGATTTACCTGAATTATTTAAATCTGCTATTAAATCGAGCTTTAAGCCCTTTATTTCAAGGCCTCCTTCTATACCGTTTACAATTAAATAGCTGGTTTCTGCTGGACTTGCATCTGCTTCAGCTTTACCTGAAGTATTGGTATAAATAAAGTTACTTTCAGCGCCCAAAACGACTTTGGCATTTATAGTAATACCACTCTGCCCGCTAATCCCCATCAACCCTTCATCATCAACAGCGATAAGCTCAGCAAAAGATAATGGTGAACTAATCAAAAAACACAAAAATAGGGTACGAATTGATAAAATATTCATTAGAGCCTCTTACAGATCTTTTGTCGTTATTTTTAAATGCTGAATCGATAAACCAATTATTTCCATTGTATTCCCAACGGCAGGCTGAAAAGCATAGGTCGTTGCACTGGTTGCTAAGGCAGGATTATCTTGTTCACCAAAATAAATGCTTTCAACATAGATATTACTTTTAGGTGCAGTACCAACAGATGCAGGGAGATGCCCAATCTCCATTACAACCTGACTATTACCATCACCGTCAAGTTCAGTATCTACTGTTAAAGGCTGATTGGCGGTTCCTAATACCGTATAAATATCAACCCCATTAAAGCTAATAGAACTATTAGTAATTGAAGCTGCACCTCCTGTACCTTCTTTTACTGCAAATGCATTAGAACTCAAAGTAACAGAATCAATGTATAGCCCCGTCGCTCCCGCCATAGCAAAACCACCATCAGCCGTCGCAAAAATGTCACTAAAAGTTCCATAAGCTGCTAGACCGACGACATTGATATCCGTATGAAAAGTACCTGGAGATACCGTTGAATCTCCTGCGGGAATAGGAAAACTTGAATTAATAGTTAAATCTAAATTAAATTTGTCCGTTATAGAATACAAGTCAGCATTGAAGTCTGCTAGGTCATCTGCATAATCAGAACCAGCATCTGCTTGGTTAGCAGTGCTGCGATCTATTTGCTGAATTGAAGAACCCGGAAGCTTGGCCCGCATCACCGTCGTTGGTGTGGTCGTGGCACTACTAGGCTTGGTTACATCACCACTAAAGACATCAACAGTATACAGATCTCCAATAGAGATAGGGTCATTTACCGTACCGAACTGCCCACCCGAGTCGGGGTCACCAGACGTTGTGCCCGTTTTATAAAAACTAAAATCGCTAAAAATCAGCTTATTTTCGCCATCTTTAGTCAAATCAAGGGTTATATCAAAACCCTCAGTCTTACCATCTATAGAAAGATTTTCGACAATTACGCCGATACCTTCACCCGTGGTACGTCCAAGCTCACTATCATCCATCGACTCAAGTGCCATGGAGAGACTAGGAAGCAATAAAGATAAGTATATAAAGGAGGTCATTTTGTTCATGAGACTACCTACATTAGTATTATTATTTTTCTTATTATCTATAAATTGTATAGAGGCTGACATTATCGCCGAATTGGTACGATAATGTCAGTAGAAACTTTGTAAAGAGGATGTAACTCTCGACTAATCAAACTGCGTCCAGCTATAGTTATCAGCGCCTCCAATACAAGTACCTGTAGTCAACCACGGCTTATTATTAAATGAATACTCGCAAACACGCATATTCGAAGAACCAAAGCGCTGAATACCATCTTCATTAGTACCATCAACAATGTTCCACTTCTGCTCAGAGCGAGTACTGCAATTTTCAGTCGTTAAATATTCACCATCAATGCCATCGACGCAACGCACACCTCCACTGTCATTCCAGACCAGTTGCTTTGTCGCAACGTTATAGGCAAGCTGCCTACTTGAGGAATTATTACAAGAACGATCTTCTAAATCACTGCCTAAACCCTCATTTGAAAAGCATTGACCACTGTTATTATCATTATCAATTTGATGAAAAGCCTGCCTCATATTTATTGCATGACCTAAACCTGAGATCTGAGCTTTAGTGTATTTAACTAAATTATCACCTGAGTCTTTAATTTCAGGGTCTACAATTTCCAAATCAATCGTTAGCGCAGTATTTCGAATAATGAAGGGCAAACTAAACAGATCCGATAATATACTACCACCACCACTTCCATCGACTTTGTCATAACCACTTATTGATGGCATTAATGAAAAGTTAGAGATACCACTTACAACAGGCAAAGCTGGGGTTGTATTACTTGAATTCACCCAAGTATATTGCAACGTTTTATAACAAGCATGTCCGATATCCGCCTTCACACCCATCTGGGTAACCTGCGGAGTACGCTGACCAGTGCTAATCTTGCTCGTTACATGAGTACCACCATTCCAATCAGCTCTTAGAGCCGCATCATCAATACCATCATAGTGATAACCAATAGAAACCGTTGGCACTGCAGAGTAATTGGCAATACTCACTTGAGTTGAAGCCGAATCCACCTTCAATAAACTGGCAGGGGGATTTGTACTGGGCAAACTCACATCATCATTTTTGAGATTCATATTAAATATCAAATTATCCGCCGCTTCACAATTATCCACGATCGGAATATTAATCACCTTGCTGGTTTGATCTGCTGCAAAGCTAACGACTTGTTGCGGTGTTAAATCACCGTAATGATCTATTTCATCAGCGGAAATTTTTTCACGATTCAAGTAAACACTAAATGGGGTTTTATTTGATAATGCACCAAGATCAGCGAAGCTTCCCGATTGCGTCGCGTATACTGTCACACTCAGTGTAGGCTCACCTTGTTCAGTCGTAGTATACAGTGACTGGCCAAACTTCAATTCAATATCATTTGTTTGATCATTAATCGCTAAGGTTGCTGCTGCGTGATCACCTGCATTAGGAGTATTTGGGGTCACAACTGGATCGTTACCATCACTATCATCATAATCACAGCTAGTTTTTAACTGCCAAGTAATGGTTAGAGTCTCTAATATTTCATAGGCCTGATCGTCAATTGCAGTAATTTGAATCGTTTTAGTACCTCCTTCTCCATCAACCCAATAGACATCATTATTCAATCCCGTATGTGATAACGAATTGAACACATAATCATTATGATCAATATTAATACCAGCACCACTAAAGCCAAAATCAACACAGATAGCGCCACTAGTACCATCTCTCCTCTCTAATACGATATCTTTAGTACGATTTGAACTGCTTGTATCTTCATCAATTGAGCCGAAATCCTCCTGTATAAAGCTTATTCGTCCAGGCGTTACATCCTCAATAACTTGACCATGAGAATTTTTTGGACCAAGAATTGCACTATGTTCAGCGTCATTTAAATCATTTGAACCGACATCGGTAATTTTATCTAGAGTTACGATAAAAATCTTACCTGGATCATACGCTGCAATGTCTTGTGTCGAAAAGTTGATTAACTGAGTCTGTATTGCAAGTGGGCTGCCATCTAGAAAAGTCAACTTGCCCTGCCCAACAACATCCCCTACAGGCGCAGCTGTAAAGCCTTGCCCTGCTGGAATTGAGAAATGCTCTGGATATAAAGCCGTGAATTCTTTTACCGTATACCAAACATCAATAGCACCTTGAGTATCATCCCCCTTGCGTTCAACCGTGATTGATCCTGAAAGACCCTCTATAACCGCTTCATTGACACCCACACTTGATGCAAATTCGATCGCGCCATACACATTAGGAGTTTTGTCTTCTATTTCGATCGTAATAATTTTCTTTTCGGTAATGCCTGGTTCATTAGGCTGCGCTTCAAGCTCAATCGTAAAGCTTTCCGTGCCTTCACGTAATTCATCCGCAAGAATTTGAACGGTCAAAGTTTTAGAGCTTCTATCATGAACGCTCCAATCTAGGTATCCCTTACCAGCAATGGCATCTGCATCTGTACCCGGTAATTTAAAATCTGTATTAAGTAGCGCACTGCCCGATTTCAGTAGATAACCAACCGAAACAGTGGCGTCGTCACCTTCGATACGATCGACCTCAACCGATAAAGTAATGAAACTTCCTGGAGTAGGACTTTCTGCGGTTTTTTGAGTGACTTCATTAAATTCAAAGCGTCCTTTTGGCTGATCTGGAAACAGTGTTTCAAGCTCATCCACCGTTAGTGCACGATCATAAATACGAATATCATCAAATCCACCCTCGATACTTTCTGGTGCACCAAGCACATTCCCAAAAGCCCAATTGCCAGAATCATAAATACTGCTACCCAACAGATTAAGAGTTTTATCAGGAATTTGATTTAAAGGAGATGGATCTGCTTCCGCCCCCAAAACAGCTTTGTCTACATATAACTCTACCTTTGAACCATTTTTAACATAGGCAACCGTCATCCATTGACCCAAACGAATGGACTCTACACTATCGCTGTTCTCATTCGCATTACCAGGAGGAGCAGTGCTATTAGTAAATTGTATTTTATTAGTGGACTTATTATAAAATAAAGCTGGCTGCCTATTATTACCTTGCTGCATAAAACCAGCCCACGCCTCAGTCGGTAAAGAGTCCATTTTGAAACTGTACATTATGGTATATTGGTCCGTCTCTGGGTGCGCACTACTTTCATCACCGCCGACCTGTAAACCAGTTATCGAACCATCAATTTCAAATAAGTCATTCGCGTCCATTTTGGCAAAATAATCACTGCCATCGCCTGTTTTATCGGTAATTTTCACCTGCCCAGTATTAAGAATTAACTCATGACCATTCCCTGTTGAATCAAGTCTTGGATTAGTGAAAGTATTAAAATCATAAGCCGCTTTTAACGGTGGCAATACTGTTAATGTTAGAAAATTCGTTGTTGTAGAAGGGCTTGCCGCGCTGTCTGTCACCTGTAATTGCAAATCAATGAAATACACTTCATTTAAGAGATCAGTAGCTGCAACGGTAACGGTAGCCGTCGTATCATTCGTCAATCCAGGTGCAATTATCGTTGGTTTAACGGTAATAGGATCTTTGTTATCCTCACCAATACGCGTACCAATAATACTCCAAGAATAGGAGGCAATACCCTCACCCTCGGGATCCGATGCCCCAACAGTTAGATCAATTGTATCGCCTTCCTTGTGTATTAAATTGTTTGGTAAATTTAATACAGGCGCTAGATTGACACTTGGGCCGTTAGCAACCCAAACACCTTCATTCGTAGCATCATTGACGTTAATCCAAACCGAAGTTTTTTCCGCCAGTAATAATGCCAACCCTAAGCGTGAATTATCATCCGCAGAAGAAGGTGCGGCATAATAATAGTCGGCGCCAAATGCATACCCGCAATTATCAAAACCTCCCTTCCATAGATCTGACTCTAAAGAATCACCCTTCGTTGCTAACCTTGCATCCGACAATGCAATTTTCCATTCATAGCCATTTGTACAAGCAAAACCTTTTGTTGTCACACCATAGCACTGACCAGCAACCCAATTCCCCTCATCATTTGTTATTGAGCTATAAGAAACACAATCCTTATTATCGTCAGCTACTAGAGTAGAGCTTTCAAAATCTTGATAAGCCGCTTCCACCTTCCACGACCCTTCATTAGTTTGATCAGAAAAATTAATCCAAACATGATCAATGCTAGAATCCGCTGCAATCATGTTTTGCAAAGCTAAATTTGAGTCGGCCGAGTTAGGTGCTCGATACTCAGCATTATCCTGTAGGCGTTTACAATAACCAAACCCATAAGAGGATATTGCCTTACCCTTAACTTCTGTTAAAGCATTGGTCAATACCCAAGATACGTCATTTGAAGTATCACCGATGTAGCAGGCATGGTAGGCCTGGTACAAATCACAACTTTCAGAAATCCATTCTCCACTCGAGTTAATTAAGGTGCAATCCGCATTATTTCTATTGCTTGGTTGGCCAGCAGCCCACCAAGATCGGCGCGTTTGATTTGAAATAAAGAATTCTTCATAGGCAAGATCTGTTTGATTTAACCAAACCTGATTGAAATCGATACCCGCATCTGCTCCTGCAGGCGGTGCTACCCCAGCAATCTCAGTATTTTCACCTGAATCACGAGGTACTGCATAAATTGCAAGATCACTATAATCGTCATGACAGGTGGCAAAACCGTCACGCCACTGACCTGCGGTTTTGGATAATAGCCAATCGCCTGACTCAAAACAGGCAAAAGCATGTTCTGCGCTGCAGCTTTCGTCTTGCCAATAACCCGTATCACGATTAAGTAATACACAATCGGCGTTGCCTTGTGCAGACTTGTTATCGGGATTATTATCTAACCAATTGGTGTACTCAGATCGATTCCCTAACCATAAATTCTTATTCGCTGGGATGACAGCGTTTGATTTATAATGTATCCAAGTTCTCTTTTTCGCGGCGATGATATTTGCAATCGCAACACCCAAGGCTATATCTTCATCTTTATCAATCGGCACACTGAAAAAATAAGAAGGTCCAAAAAGATTTTTACAAAGAGCATCAGCTTTATCAGCATCCCACAGATCTATTGCTTTAGTTTTAGGAACTTCATTGATATCACCATCTTGAGGCTCTCCTGAATTAAGTGCCGTCCCTAATGCCTGCGCAACTTGCCACTGACTGCCGTTATAGCAAGCATTATGAGCCCCAACATAATCACAAGAATCAATAACCCAATCCCCTTCACCCGCAGCATTTTTGTTCGCATTACGGTAAACACAACCCAAATTTGGATTATCTCGTGTTGGTATAGTTTTTAAACCATCATCCGGTTCATATGCTTGAACAAGAGAAGTAAATGACTGCAATAAAATATAAACAGTTAATAAGTATTTTTTCTTCACGATTACTTCCCCTGTATACGAAAATAACTGACCGGATCAGCTACAACATTTTCCATGCCCGCTGTTCCTAGCACGGCACCGTTGATAGTAATATCTTCAAATGCCATACCACCTGACAACCCCGCAAGAGTTAATTCTAAATAAGATTGATCTCCCACATCTTTGCCATGAAAGCTAATATCTTCTACTTCAAATTCGTCAAACGTCACCTTGGTAGAGACGTAATTATGACCTTCGTTATCCGATAAATCGCCATCGCCATCGGGATCAAAAGTAAATACACCATCATCCGTATAAGTAAGGTAGAAATATGAACCTGCAGAAAGGAAAGATGAAAATTGAAAACTAGAATTACCATTCACGTCACTACCAAACTTAAACGTTACATCTGCTGTATTTGCGATAGTAAAGTCATTGATATTAATAGAGCCAATACTATTATATTGCTGCTGTAATTGATCGGAAGTCGATATAGTCGAGAAATCAATAGCGTCAAGACTAGAGTCATTATTAAAAGCGATATCACCAATTAACATATCCGTTTGGGAAAACTGTGTTAGCTTCAAAATCATCAAGGCTGAATCTGTAACATCAATATCATAAGAAAATGACATATCAGTTAGCTCTACATTTAATAAAGATAGGCTACCGCTATTTCCATTAGCTCCTAAGCTGGTACTCCCATCTCCATCTTGATAGCGCACTTCACCTATATGGCTACTCCCCAAACTCTCGACATCGACAGTGATACCAGCCCGCCCAGAGACCAGCGCCATGTTTTCATCTTCGATAGGCGTTAATGCTAATGTGGCTAGCGAGTTTAATGATAAAAGAAGAAAAAATAGTTTGTTCATTTTATATCCCCTGTACCGTTAAATAGCTTTCAGGTGATAGCTGATAGTTATTAATTTCGATGCGCCCCATACTGCCCTGTAATGTCGACGTATCACCAGCCTGAATTTTATCCAACGTAATATCACCAGACAAAGATACGATATTTAGCCTTAACCCTCCAACTGGGTTTAAACTACCCTCGTCAACTTCACCTCCGACGACATCAATATTGTTTTCTCCAGTCACATTCGACAATATTACATTTGCCGATAAACTATAATCATCCGTTGTTACACTTGAATCTGGGCCATTATCTGTATAAGCCCAATTTAAACTTAACTTCTCTGCAAGGTTAATATTAATTCGCAAGCCCTCTGCTCCATCAGCTCCTTTAGCAAGAATATTAACATCAGCAAAACCACCATTATCATTGATATTAGTTAAAGAAAAACCACCATATGAAGCATCAGTTTCACTGACGGCACCACTCGCTACCGTAACGGACTCGACGACGATATCCAGGTCATTAACTTCAGTTATATGAATACCCAAACCAGAAACAAAGCCATTATTAATTACGTCGACATCCATTTTTATAGGTCGATCATCAACGCCGTGATTACTACCATCAGTATCAACACTGATATTATTTAAATTAAAGCTATTGTCGTTAAGATCATTATCAGTAGTTTCAAAGTATGCACGCCCAATAGTTGCCTTATAATTGAGTTCTGCACGTATACCTTCCTGCCCAGTTACATCCCGCAGAGTATTTTCAGCAATACTTTCAAGTGCTACTGCCTTGACACTTACCAAGATAAGTAGGCTATTGATGATTACGACTTCCAGTAGAGTTCTCATATTAATGCCCCATCACTTCAAGATAACTACCGTTGAGGATTTGTAGGTTTAGCTCAATTGAACCTAATACAGGTGCGTCCGTTACTCCATTTGGCTGCATAGTTATATCTGTCGCAACGACCTGGAACGCTGCCTCATAATCTAGGCGAAGCCCCCCTGTTTTCGGTTCTTTACTCAAGGGATCAACGATTGTCGGATCAACTGTTTCCAATACGTTTATTTTGCCATTTGCGTTTGCAATACCCGTTGAATTCAACCCTCCAATTTGGACATGAGCAGCAATACTGTCTCTGGCTGAATCCGAGGTGTCATAAAAAATAAAGTCAAAGCTCGTATCAGCCAACTCCATATCAAATGTTATTTCTGTTTCTCCAGCACCAGCTGGCGCGCCTAAAACGAGATACCCCCCTGGGTCCATATTGATATTACTCAAAGATAGCTCATTAATATCTGAGTATTTAGTATCAGATACACCTATGCGAAAATTCGTAATATTATAGGTACCATTTTTAATTGTTGGTAAGCCAAGGCGTAAACCCTCCGCAATCACATCAAATGTTATGCCCTCGAGAACTAAACCACCGGTACTACATGTTATGTCAGCACAATAGTTGATATTCCCCGATAGCCGCGTTCCATCCTCTTCATAATATAAGTTGAAAGAACTTTCTTTTGGAAAACGAACATCCAGTGTCAATCCTGATTCATCAACCTGCCCATTTTGATTCTCATCAAAACCACCTGCCCATAAATCAATAATAATAGGGGTTACACCACCAGCGGTGTAATCGGTCAAACCAACTTGGCCTAAAGAATCACCATTAATTTTCAAGTCTCCGACGGTGAAATCTACAGGTATTTCTTGGCTACTTAAACGAACACCGGTACGGCCAGTACGATCAATTTTGGTAAGTGAAGTAGCAGCTGTTTTTCCAGCAATAACTGCTATATCAACAACTTGCTGCGCTCTGGTTGCAACGTTGACATCAACAAAACTTAAAGAGCCACCGCCCGTATCATTAGTATTTGAGGGATCTTTATCGTCAAAATATTGAACACTATCAATCGTAGCTTCGTATTCCGTAATTAAGCGAATCCCTTCCTGCGCCACAACATTCGACATGGAGGAATCATCCAGGCTCTGCAAAGCTTGGGAAGCTAGTGGAAACATGAGTAATACGCAGAAAAACTTAGCTGCCATTTGAGTACCCTGATTGATTTTATTATTTTTATCTTATTGGTGTAACCATAGAAAGGTGGAATGGCACACTGGTACGGAAACATACCAGAATCAACACTAATGTGCCATTGGCCGTTCTAACAATTTGTTATGGAACACCAATCTAGCGCACCAAAGATAAATAAACCCCTTGTAAATCAGTAACTTAGACAGCTTTAAAGTTATTGTAAATTAAAGAACATTAAATGACTCTTTGTTAATAATTTGTAATGATTTATAAAGTCCAATCAATTACAGACTTACCTTTATCGTTAAGATACTGATTTATATAAGAAAAAGGGGTTGAACCAAAGAATCCACGATGAGCGGACAAAGGGGAAGGATGAATACCTTTCAGTACGAGATGCTTGCCTTCATCAATTAAGGAGGTCTTTTTCTGAGCGTAAGCTCCCCAAAGCACAAAAACCAAGCCATCACATCGCTCTGAAAGCAACTGGATAATATGATCAGTAAATTTTTCCCAGCCTTGTTTTTGATGAGAGCCCGCATTCTTCGCTTCTACCGTCAGCATTGCATTCAGCAGCAAAACCCCCTGCTTAGCCCATGAAGTTAAATCTCCAGTTGTAGCAATAGGAATACCTAGATCTGCATTTAGCTCTTTATAAATATTCTTTAGAGAGGGAGGCAGTTTAGTAATATTGGTAGGGACAGAAAAGCTGAGACCATGAGCCTGCCCCGGCCCATGGTAAGGGTCTTGCCCTAAAATCACGACCTTAACATCATTGACCGGCGTTAACTTGAAAGCAGTAAAAATCTGATCATCGGTAGGGTAAATCACTTTACCTTGATTTTGTTCAGAGGTAAGAAAATCTTGCAGAGACTGCATATAGGGCTGATCAAATTCAGCCTTAAGCTGGTCTTGCCAATCCTTTGGCAAGCATGAAGCAGACAATTCAATAGCCGCTAGAGCAGAATCTTTAGCTCCTTGCTCATCCGTAAACATATTGAATTGTTCTTTCATATCAATAACTGCCTAATAACTAGCCCGATCCAATACTACTTAGCAACAGGACGCATGTGTGGGAACAAGATCACGTCTTTAATCGTTGGACTATCGGTAAACAACATCACCAAACGATCAATACCGATACCTTCACCAGCCGTAGGAGGCATGCCGTATTCTAGCGCCTGTATGTAGTCAGCATCGTAATGCATCGCCTCATCATCACCGGCATCTTTCTCAGCAACCTGCTTCAAGAAACGAGCCTTCTGGTCCTCTGCATCGTTAAGCTCAGAAAAACCATTCGCCAGCTCACGACCACCAACGAAGAACTCAAAACGATCGGTAACAAACGAGTTTTCATCGTTACGACGCGCCAACGGAGAAACCTCCCAAGGATACGCTGTAATGAAAGTAGGCTGATCCAACTTCTCTTCAGCAGTTTCTTCAAAGATTTCGCACAACCACTTACCCGCGCCCCATGCAGACTGCTTCTCGTCTTCACGAATGCCGACCTGACGACCATAAGCAATCATCTGCTCTAGGTTATTTTCAGGGTCGTTAATAACCGCCGCATCAAAATCAGGGTTATACTTAAGAACCGCATCCGCCATGGTTAAGCGAGTGAATGGCTGATTGAAGTCATAAATAACCTCTGATACCACATTGCCTTCAGCATCCTTCGTGGTGCTCTTAATATCTGTGGTACCCAATACTTCAAGAGCTGCAGTACGTAGCATATCTTCAGTGATATTCATCAAATCATTGTAATCCGCGAACGCCTGATAGAATTCGATCATAGTGAATTCTGGGTTGTGACGAGTCGACAAACCTTCGTTACGGAAGTTACGGTTAATTTCGAAAACACGCTCAAAACCACCCACAACCAAACGCTTCAAATAAAGCTCAGGAGCGATACGCAAGTACATATCAATGTCTAAAGCATTGTGGTGAGTTTCAAAAGGCTTAGCCGTTGCGCCACCTGGAATGGCTTGCAACATTGGTGTTTCAACTTCCATAAAGTCACGGTCCGCCAAGTAACGACGAATAGAATTCACGATGCCAGAACGCACCTTAAACGTATTGCGTGTTTCTTCGCTAACGATCAAATCAATATAACGCTGACGATACTTAACTTCTTGATCCGCAAGACCGTGGAACTTATCAGGTAATGGACGTAAAGATTTGGTTAAGATCTGAAAGTTTTCAACCGCCATCACTTCACAATACAACTCGCCTTTACCGGATTTACGTAACTGACCTTCGGCCGCCACAATATCGCCAATGTCTAAGTTTTCCCACGCTTTCGATTCTTTCTGTAGCTTTTTACCCACGTATACCTGGATAAAATCAGAGCCGTCTTTAATACCCACAAATGGACCACCGCGACGCATAACACGACCGGCAACCGAGATAGGCTTATCTAACTCAACCAAAGCTTCTTTATCTAATTCGCCAAATTCTTTTTGCAGGTCACCAGCCATGTGCTCACGATTAAAATCGTTTGGGTGACCATTTGAAGTTGAATCTTCACGTAGTTTGTCTAACTTACTACGACGCTCTGCAATCAGTTTGTTTTCTTCTAATGCCGATTCTGCATTATTTTCTATTGTATTTTGTTCAGTCATGATTACAGGCCTTTCTTCAAACTAGCTTCAATAAATGGGTCTAGGGCGCCGTCTAAAACGGCCCCTGTATTTCGGTTTTCTACACCAGTACGTAAATCTTTAATACGCGAGTCGTCTAGTACATAAGAACGAATCTGACTGCCCCAGCCGATATCGGCCTTCGAGTCTTCTAGTGCTTGAGATTCGGCATTACGAATCTTCATTTCATGTTCGTACAGTTTCGCTTTCAACTGTTTCATCGCTTGATCTTTATTCTTATGCTGCGAACGCTGATTCTGACACTGAGTCACCACATTGGTCGGAATGTGAGTAATACGTACCGCAGATTCGGTAGTATTTACGTGCTGACCACCAGCGCCGGATGAGCGATATACATCGATACGCAAATCCGACGGATCAATATCAATCTCAACATTATCGTCAATCTCAGGAGAGACAAAAACAGACGCAAAGGAAGTATGGCGACGACCACTAGAATCAAACGGTGACTTACGCACTAAGCGATGGACACCGGTTTCGGTACGCAACCAACCAAAAGCATATTCACCCTGAAAGTGAATGGTCGCGCCTTTAATACCCGCAACATCACCCGTCGTGAGTTCAAGCAATTCGACTTTAAAGCCTTTTGCTTCACCCCAGCGTAGATACATACGCAAAATCATTTCCGCCCAATCTTGGGCTTCGGTGCCCCCGGAACCGGATTGGATATCCAGATAAGCGTTATTCGGATCCATCTCATTGGAGAACATTCGGCGAAATTCAAGCTTCGCTAACTGAGCTTCTAAAGCATCCAGTTCAGCAATAATATCGTCAACCGCACCTTCGTCGTCTTCTTCAACCGCCATATCAAGAAGGTCTTGCGCATCACCGCAACCCGCCTCAAGATCATCAATAGTCTTCACAACCAGCTCTAAACTAGAACGTTCACGCCCTAATTCTTGTGCTTTTTCAGGGGTATCCCAAATCGCGGATTCCCCTAAAATCAGTTCAACTTCTTCTAAGCGCTCTTTTTTATGAGCGTAGTCAAAGATACCCCCTAAGCATGTCGGTACGTGCGCTTAGGTCTTTGATGGTTTCGACGATCGGATTGATTTCCAAGGTACGGCCTACTTTATATCTGGTGTGGCGTATGCAATAACACCAAGTTAAAGATACACATAAAAAGAGAGCGGCATTTTAAACAAAAGCCGCTCTTCAATCCAGTGCATTAGCCGATTAACAATCGCTATGCCAACTAATTTCCCAATACCTGCCAAGTATCATCAATATATCGCACTACATAAACACCATCACGCTCCTCTCGAATACTACCAGTAACTAACCCCCGATAAGTAAGGTAAGCAATTGCGTCACACTCGATACCTTCATCAGTGCGCTGCCCTCTACTGAGAAACCCGCATTTTTCTTCTGATTCGGCCGCACTGCTATTCGCTTGTTTATAAAAAACGTTCGAACCAATTTCAACCGCTATATCTTCTTTCAATTTTTCATCGGTTGTTTTTTGCATCATTAAAGAATTTTCGATCGGACCATCAACATAAGTCACTCCAGACCAATAAAAAGTAAATTGTCCCTCTTCACTACCGTCAAGGTTAGTTCGATAAGCAATTGAGTAGCTTTCAGAGTTATCGCCAATGGCAATATACGGAAGGCCACTTCCGTTAGGGTTCGCATATCTTGATTCCGCATCAAAAGCAAAAAACATATTGACATCAATTATCTCATGAGTACGCCATACCAGACTCACATCCAAAACCGTTTCTGGTAGATATGCACTTTTTGCTTCATTCACTAATTCAGGCTGATACTGCAAGCGCATACTGTCAACGCCAAGTACAATAGATTGCTCTACCACACCATAATACTCCGTTTCTTTTTGTGGGAAGGGGGCTAACCCTCCCTCACCATCCTCTGCCTTAGGATAAGAAATACGATAAACTCCCTGACCATTGATCTCGCGCAAATTGACTTGTGATTCATTAATACCATAAATTGTGTTAACTAGAGCATCTGGAGTCGCCTCTCCCTCATACAATGCACCAAACTCACACGTTAACAGTGATTGTATTTCATCATTGCCTTCGGCATCTTTCACTGTTCTGGTATATCCTAAATCACCAGCTGCAACCAACGCATCTAAATCTTCTTCTCCTCCTGCTATATTCGTACACATTAAGCCCCAATATTTATCACTACCTTCTTGTTTTGGATAGACTACATAACGCTCCAAGCCACCTATTTCATAGTCCACCTCTAAATATTGCACTAACACAACATTTTCTGAATCCTCACTAAATCCTTCACTGGTCAAGTCAGGAAATTCCATCATACCACGACGACTAATCGCCAAGGGAGCGGAACTCACCGTCCCCACCTCGAACCCCTGCCTTGGCTTAAAAAAGCTATCTAAACTCGGATAAATGCTATCAGGAAAATATACAGCTGTATTATTACTAGAGTAGATCGCTTCACTGGCGACCGCATTTAAAGATATTACTGCATTATCTCTAAGCTCAATCGAATTATCAGTTTCAGCATCTAGCTCTCCTTGCTTATGACCAATAACTTTAACCGTCATAGATACATTGGATAAATTGTAACGCTTACCTAATTTATCTGTATCTTCAGTACCCTCTAATAAATCCCTAGGATCAACACTTGCGGCCATCAAGGCGCTAAATACCCCCGAGACGATCAACTCATCATCAGTCCCAACTGACGCGGGCTCATATAACTTAAAGTCAGGTAATACCCATTCAATCCCATCAGGAACTAATTCATCGTCAACCGTAGCACCTTTACCGCCTTCTATTAAAGCAGGGGCTAAAGGTAACTCAGCCAATGCCTTGGCAAAAGAAAAACGAACACTGCTATAAATAACGTCAGATTGCTCATTATCAATAGCAGAAAGTTCGAACCTTAAACCCTGATACTCAATTGACCCTCGTATAAACAGGTCGTGTACGTTAGTACTCTCTGAACCTTCGGGATTAATGCTATCAAATACCAAACCCTGAGAAATTTCTAAGCGAGTATGCTCAGATTGAGTGATGGTTAATACCTTACTATCTTCATCATACTGACTAATCGAATTCCACTCACTCTCGCTACTACACGCGGCATGAACACAAGTCAGATAAAAATCATAAATACCTAAAATCTGACTTAACATCACATCTAATTTAGGTACCATCCGATCAATTTCTGCGCGTATTTCTGAAGATGTTTCACTATAACTTGTTCTATATTCTGCAGTGGCAAAATTATTAGTTAGATCACTAACATATTCAACCATAGCCTTGGTTTTAGTCACCGCATCAAGATAACCATCAGTCAAATCATCTGGCACTGTTGGCTTTGCAGCTGTCAGCAAATCATCACTAAAACTTTGAATTTCATTCTCAAAGCGGGCAATAACCAATTCAACTTCAGCAGGTACCGATCGAGCCAGTGCTTTATGATAGTTACGAGCCGCAATCAGGTTGGCCCTCGCAGCTAGATACCATTCTTTCATTGACAAAACATCTCCGTTAGACGGAGCTGCTTGAAATAATTGCCCTTGATTGGAAATATATTGAGATACTACTTCCCTTTGAAAAGAAGCCCCCCCCGATACAAGTGAGCTATTGTATTCCTGCTCCAGCTGCTGCCACGCAGCAATGAGTGCTCCATAACGAATACTTTCTTGCATTGTTGCTGAAGCTTTTTTTACAAGATCATGCAGTCTAAATAAATTAACCGGCTCTACCGATAAAATATCTTTCAGGCCCAATAGATTTGCCGTTTGAGTATTGCCTTTAATTATACCCAAATTGCTATAATAATTAGGTACTGCTTGACTCCCAACGGTCTCTGTTTCACTTGCATAATCATCAATATATTCTGTATATCCCAGCACACTCGCCATTTCAGTCACTGGATTGATTACAACAAACTGCCCCTCAAAAACAGACTCAATCGCAGCTGATAACACCAAGCCCGAAGGCAGTAAAAATTGCTCTCCAAAAGCCTTGTTGCCTCCCCCTACCACCAAGCAACCAAATACGACCTGACAACTTACCTTAGCAGTTAACTCTGCTGTATTATCTTCGATTTCTTTTTCGCTTGGAGTTGTCACCACAAGAACATAAGGAAAGGCATTAGCCTCACCAACAGACATTGAATAGCGGCCCTCCTCATTAGTTTCTTTAACTATCGAATCTACATCACCATCAGAATTTAAACGATACTGACCATGACTACTGACTGGGATAGCTGCCACGGAAACGCCATACATAGAGGAATTATTAACTACTCCAGCAAAGCGTTTTACACCAACACTTGGGGTAATTTTTGTACTTTCACTATTACCACTACAACCCGACAAGCATAAAGAAACAATAAGACTTAACAAACTCACTTTTTTTAACATAGTGCCACCGCGCCTAGCTTATTTTTTGATAGTTTAACTCAACTATTCTTAAGATTCGCATTTCAATACTCTTTTACTCAAGCTTTACTAAAAAGCAGATTCTTAAATTTTGATGATTTCTATACCACCTACCTTTCTTATCCGTAAATGTTGATTTACATTAACATCCAATATTGTTCTTTCCGTGCCATCAGGCCAGCGAATGTAAATCGAATCTATTTTTGTATTTCTCCCCACTCCAAAGTAAGCTATAACAGGGTTATTCGATAAATAATTGGAACCTAAGCGAAGCTCTCTAAACTGGGAGCTTTCACCAACAGTAATAGTGATCTTTGCTCCTACAGCTTCCCAATTCCCCTCCCCTCCAAGCAAGGATATCTGCAGATAATTATTTCCATCTATAGAATTATTACGATAAAGATTCGGGGCAGCTCCGTTATTGGCAATTAATATATCCACATCTCCATCATGATCATAATCAAAACAACTGATTCCACGCCCCTGCCCAACATGATTTATCCCATACTCTTCCGAGCGCTCAATAAAACCTCCTTCTTTATTATTAATAAATAGGCGGCTCGGATCTTTGGAGAACTGCTTTAATACATCTTCGATTAATTCCAAACCGACAGTCATTCCGTTAGTATGAAATATATCCAACCAGCCATCATTATTAAAGTCAGCGAAACAAGCCCCCCAACCCCAATAACCTTCACGAACGCCAGCTACTTCAGTTACATCAGAGAAAATACCGGAACCATTATTATTATAAAGTCGATTACCACTTTCCCCACCAACATACCCTTTCCCCTCTACAGGATTCCAAATAGAGGTTACAAACCAATCCAAATCCCCATCATTATCATAGTCACCTATTGCTGCTCCCATTCCATTCTCATCAGTAATAGCACTCGTAGTGACGTCACTAAACACGCCAGCTTGATTATTCAAAACTTGACTGGTATCGAAATCAGAAGCTATCAATATATCTAAATCATTATCACCATCAATATCTGTGAAATTTGGGGTGAAACTTAACTCTTGACCACCAAAATGGCCTTCACTGCGACGAGGGGCTAATCGATTTGTATCATCAATGAAATGCCCTAAACCATCATTTCTCCATAAATACTTTCCACTTTTTTCTAACAGCCTAAGAACCCAATGAGCACTCAACAAATCTAAATCACCATCAGCATCGTAATCTCCCGCAGAAAATGATGAAGTAAATCGTGAAAACTTAATTCCTGAATCTATATTACGTGTAAATGTTCCATCACCATCATTAGCTAAAACTCTAACAAAATTATTTTCGACTTTTGTTTCCGACAATAAGAGATCTTTATCCCCGTCAGCATCCATATCAAAAAATAGACCACCTAATTGAATTGAATTAAGTATACCAATGCCCTCTAATGTTTGATCTACAAAGGTACCATCTCGATTGTTTCTAAATAATTTCCCCGGTTGCATTGCATGACTTACGAAAAAGTCATCCCAGCCATCATTATCATAATCTGCGACCGTAACCCCTCCAGCGACATAGTATATTTGGCTGGTATTATCTGATACTGCCAATTCATAATTTAGACCTGCTGCGTCACTAACATCGCTAAAATACTTTCCTAGATTATCCCCTACTCCCAGATCCCCCTCACCTAAATCTGGAGTATGAGTATTAATTTGATTATCAAAAGTCGAAAATATAGCAAATAATCTATTATTATCCGGCCCTTTATCAGCAATACTCGGGATCCACTTATCCATACAAGCTTTACTTTTAACACAAGGATCTGTCAGACTCTTTAAAAATTCAGCCAGCTGATTCACATGATCACTATTGATCTCATCATGAGATAACAGATTCCATTCTTCAGACGTTTTCAACACTAAAAGTGCCCTATCAACTAGATGTTTAATTCGATCACTATTTACAGGGACATACTGATACTGACTTAAACTGGCCAAAGTATAATCATATTGCGAAAGTGATGTGTCCACATTTAAATGATGGCGAATAACATCCTTTAGCTCAACAAAAGCACCAGCATGCCCCCAAGGCCCCGTCACCTCAGTATTTAATAATGAAGGGGTACGAAAGCGATATTTATCCGCACCATTTCCTGAAACTGACAAACGTCCGGTATCAAAATTATTACTGTTTTTTCCACGACCAAGCTGTGGAGTAGCTAAATTATAATATTTCTCGTCACTCAATTTATTGCCTACATGACACACTACACAGCCGTACCCCCCGCCACCAAGAGGCTTATAAAAAAGCAATGCTCCACTCTTCGCATCATCACTAATTGCCGCCAAGTCTCCTTTTAAATAAGAAAACCACTGATTATCAACCAATAACTGTGTTTGCTGATAAAATGAAAGGGCTTCCGTAATTCTTGCAAGAGTTACAACTTTCTCCACATTATTTGAATCATCCGAATAGGCTTCCTGAAACAATGGAAGCCAACCGTTAACCGGTAAATCACCAGACTGCAGTCCTGATCCTTGCATGCGATTTTCAATAATTAAGCGTCGAAGTTGATTCACTAATGAAATAGCGATTCCATGGCCAAACATTTCATTAATAGAAGTAATTGGGAACCGTGCCTGAGCCTGAGTCAGATTATCTCCTGCGAAGCGATCTCGGAAACCAAACAAACTATCCGGCGTTTTCATTCTTTGCCCTTTACCATGAGATTTGACTTCCTCGTCTATCACCTCAATTCTCCCATCCCAAAATATGGAGCGATCATACAAAGCTATATTGAAAGTTGTTGGTGAATTCCGCGCCACATTAGGACCACCATCCGCAAGAGGATCTACAAGTCTATTACCATTATGTACTCGCCCTGGACCTAATAACGATGAATCAACAGCACCAACACCAACTGGTAAAGATAAAGCATCACCTCCTCCTAAATAGGGATGGTGACAACTTACACAAGCAGTTTCAAAATCCTTACTCAAGGATTTACTAAAAAATAGTTGCTTCCCTAATTCAAATAAAGCCCCTTCTGGCTGGGGGAAATTAGCACGATCAATAGGTAGTATCTTTAAACCTAAAACCCCAATAGCTTCATCCAGCTCACTTGTAGGCTCCGGATTGGTAGGCTCCGGATTGGTAGGCTCCGGATTGGTAGGCTCCGGATTGGTAGGCTCCGGATTGGTAGGCTCCGGATTGTCTATTTTAGTAGAACCACCACAGGCAATTAAGATAACAGCCATCAAAATTAAAAACGTATGTTTTATCAAGAATATATCCACTACATAGAGCAAACCAGCTCGTTTATAACAATAACTGCAGCCATGCCAAATTTATTGTGTTTTCGGATAGCTTACCAAAAAACTCAATATTAGACCTAAATAATATTATTGATGACATCACAAGGTTGCTTAATTATTTCGTTTATTCGTGTCGTTATTGACTTTACACCGCTCCTTTCGACATGCAAACCTGCTTAGAAACAATTAATAAATATTGAAAAGGCGACTCAATTATTTGCGCTGCCTTTCCAATCCCAAACAACTTTAATCAAACCGAAACACCAAACCGGCTATATGCTCATCACAAACTGCACAAGGTCAGCGGTTTCAGCACTTGAACCTGCACACCATGGGTGTGGAGACGCTGGCATACCGATTGGAGTTGGAGTTCCCATTTCATCCGGACCATATTGGGCGCGCATTTTCTGGTAATCCCAGTAGTAATTGTTATCGTCCCACTCTACTTCACTGAAATACTTATGGCGCTCGATAAACAGGTTACGCTTATAACCCTTATCCAACTTAGTTAAGTACTTAGATTTAGGCACACGGAATACATCTCCCTTTCGGTTCAAGTCAGGGGCGGTAATCGGCTGATCGGCACTGCCTGGCTCAGGACGCACTGGAGTATGCAAGGTGTAATACTGGTTATACAACGAAGAACCTTCTTCACAACGTGCAGGGTCAACCAGATCCGTCATATTACGTACGTGACCGTCGGATAATAAACCACGGCTTTGGGTCCAGTACATATCACGTAAGAAAGTCGCTCGCACCGACTCAACCTCTTTCTGATAGATGGTTGGGGTAAAGAAACGACCGACTTCGTCTAAGCGCACCATCTTTTCATTGGTATTCGCCCCTAAACCATCGTTATGACATGAACCACAATCACGATCAAAGACCTCTTTACCACGAGCTACCGCTTCAGCAACTTTTGGATAGTTCTGCCAACCTTGAGCCAAGAACTGACCTTCTTGTAACGAGGGTACTTCACGAGTTTTCGTCACGGCTAGATCAGGCTGCTTCTTATAACCACCCCACCACTGACGTTTAGGTGGCTGAGGTATCATCTCCACATATGATTCGGTTAATAACGGCGTTTCTGTTTGCTGAGTTAGGCGATCATTATCACGCAACCAACGGTACATCCCCACTTGGCGAAGATCATTATCATCTTCATCAAGGGTCGTCATGTAAGCGGTTAATGCTTCAAGCGGCGCCTTACGCATTGCCCCCTGCGCACCATCTGGTTCTTCCGAGTGAATATACGAACCTTCAAAACCTACATAGGACTCGGTATGAGACAGAGAACGACGAATCGCCATATAGTTAGTTACATTAGGAATCGCAATCGGCGAGAACTGGTAATCGTTATCGGTATGGCTACCTTCACCATTAATGCGCACCATATTGTGCTCGCCAGCGCCCGCTGGCATGTGGTAAATCAGCATATCCTTGGCAACCTTGCTGGCACCTGGCGCCCAAGAAGGCCCTTCTTCTTTTTCGTAAATGCCTTTAAATTTCTTGGTCAAGGTCTGCAGAATCGTCCACTTCATCGACCAACCTGGATTTGGCAAACCAGGGAAAACCTTAGTCACATCCTGACCATCAGCGCCTTGATAGCTGATCTGATAACCGTGACACGATGCGCAGTTGAAGCCAATAAATTCACCCGGCCCGGAATACGGCGCGTTACCTTCCGCAGAGCGATAACCAACCCAACCCGTATCTTTTGTATTACCCGCGAATTTTGCTGGGGCTAGGGTTAAGAAACCTGGAATCGGCGTTGGCATGGGATAAGCGTCAAAGTACACATCATCCATAGCTTCATCTGGCACCTGACCACGAACACTTTTAATAGCACCAAACAGTTTCGCCGGATCGGCATAACCACCGGCAATCGGATCTTTTGATTTGTAATTGAAGATCGCATTCCAATCTAAGTTACGCACCCAGTGGGCAACACCGATATTGTAATCATAAGACCAAAAGATTTCACGGCCCTTGCGCACTAGCTCAGAAAAACCTGGGTTATTCACATCCACAGCGATAGGCGTGCTTGCCACCGCATCGCTTAATTTAGACACCACATCACAGGTATGAATAAAGGTATCATCCATAATGCGCGAGGTTTGCGCGTCGATTACATTATGCACTTCACCTGGGTGCATTAATGATTCATTAGCGCCGGTACGCTTTTGCACTTGCACGATTAATGGCCCAGTGCTGACATGGTCCGGCACACGGAATTGAATTTCATTATCTGACCAAGAAATGATGTTTTTTGGCCACTCATCTACTTGATCACTGGTTTCATAATTCACCTGATCTTGAGTCGCAAGCTTCTGATCAAACATGCGTAAGTCAGTTTCAAGTATTCGGGTATTGCCGATCATAATCTTACTGAAATCGATATCAACACCCGCACCAAAATTCGTACCTTTTAAAGTCACGATATCGCCGGGTTGAAATAAAGGGGTATCGGTTCCTAGACGAGTCCAACCAACAAGGCCATTCACTTCGATTGAATCGATGCTAGGTTGTACTAATACCTGAGCCGCAGACTCTGCACGCAAAGCTTCCCGTGCTAAATCCGTTGAGCATAGCTCTTCTTGATGAGGGAACTCCCCAGGCACTTTAGACAAAGCTAAGCTATTGGCGCTGTACGCAGTAGCAAGGCTGATTGCCATACCAAGCAATGCTCGCCTTTTCGTAAAACGAAACTGATTTTCCATGATGAGATCTCCTGCTGAGTATTCCTAAAAATACTTTCTGTCTTATTTTTATTATTCGACGTAGCTCTCCAACTGAGACTTAAACCACAGCCAAGCGGTACAAGCGTACGCATTAACCCAGACTAGAAGCGAACATTTGTACTCTCAACAGCTCAAATTCACTTTAAACATCCTTTACTATGCAATTCGTTAAATAAGACAGCTTCAAGGCTTTTGCTTGGAAAATAAACGCCAAGCAATTCTTGAAATGTCCGCATTATGCCAATTAAATAAGCAACCTCAAGACTCTTAAACCACAGATACAAAAAAGGCCACTCCATTCAATGAACGAAGCAGCCTCATTTATTTAGAAACTAATTTAATACACTAGCTACACAAGGATAGTTACATCCTTTATTTACACCAAGCACGGGCATTACGGAACATACGCATCCAAGCGCCATCCTCATTCCACTCATCAGGCTGCCAAGAGTTTTGAACAGCGCGGAAAACGCGCTCTGGGTGAGGCATCATAATCGTCACTCGCCCACCAGCCGCAGTTAAACCGGTAATACCTTCAGTAGAACCACTCGGGTTTGCAGGATACGTTTCAGTCACCTGGCCATAGTTATCAACATAACGCAGCGCCACCTGGGCATTAGCATTAACCGCTGCTTTATCAGCCGTATCAGCAAATTCAGCATGGCCTTCACCGTGTGCAATGGCGATCGGCATACGCGAACCTTCCATACCTTGCAATAAGATAGAATCAGACTTCTGAACTTCAACCAGGGCAACACGAGCTTCGAACTGCTCAGACTGGTTACGAACAAAGTGCGGCCAGTGCTCAGCACCAGGAATCAACTCATGCAAGTTTGAAAGCATCTGACAACCATTACACACACCTAATGCAAAGGTATCTTCACGCTTAAAGAAACCTTCGAATTCAGCTCGAGCAGTCGCGTTAAACAGAATCGACTTAGCCCAACCTTCACCCGCACCCAGCACATCACCATAAGAGAAACCACCACAGGCGATTAAGCCGCGGAAGTCTTTCAGTGATACCGCGCCAGAAAGCATGTCGCTCATGTGCACATCAACCGTCGCAAAACCGGCACGATCAAAGGCCGCAGCCATTTCAATCTGACCGTTCACACCCTGCTCGCGCAAAATGGCGACACGAGGCTTATCTGCTTCAGCGCGAGAGAAATCTGCAGTAATGTCTTCATTAATGTCAAAAGTGAGCTCAGTATTTAGACCTGGGTCTTCAGTATCTAATAAGCGATCAAATTCTTGCTTAGCACACTCTGAGTTATCACGAAGCGATTGCATTTCATAAGAAGTCTGCGTCCAGAAACGCTGGTAGGTCATACGGCTATTCGCCAACACTTCTTCATCGTTGAAGTTAAATTCAACCTGGTCATCTTCGTTCAAGGTACCAATGATGTGAGACATCTCACCCAAGCCTGCACCTTGCAGCTGAGCTAATACAAACTCAACATCGCGACGACGCACCTGAAGTACGGCACCCAGTTCTTCATTAAATAACGCACCGGCTAATTCGGCTTCGCTATCAGCTAGAGTATCAAGCTTAATCGATACACCAGTACGGCCAGCAAAGGCCATTTCGGTAACCGTAGCAAATAAACCACCATCAGAGCGATCGTGATAGGCCAGCAATTTATCGTCTTGATTCAAACCTTGAATCACAGCGAAGAAAGCGGCTAGGTCTTCAGCATCATCAAGATCAGCAGAAGTCTGACCGACCTTACCGTATACCTGAGCAATACAAGAAGCACCTAAGCGGTTTTGGCCATTACCCAAATCAATCAAGATCAGGTCAGTTGCTTTTTGCTCACCATCAATAGTCGGTGTTTTTAATTCTGGGGTTAACGTCTTAGAAGCGTCGGTTACTGGAGCAAAGCCCGTAATTACAAGTGACAAAGGCGCTGTTACTGCTTTCGCTTCTTCTCCATCATTCCAAGCCGTCTTCATCGACATGGAGTCTTTACCCACTGGAATCGTAATATCCAGCTCAGGGCATAGCTCCATACCAATCGCTTTTACCGTTTGATACAGCTTCTCATCTTCCCCTGGGTGGCCCGCGGCGCACATCCAGTTGGCTGACATTTTTACATCAGATAATTTTTCAATTTTAGCGGCGGCTAAGTTAGTGATCGCCTCACCTACCGACATACGGCCAGAGGCTGGAGCGTTGATCAAGGCCATCGGCGTGCGTTCGCCCATTGCCATCGCTTCACCGACTAAAGAATCGTAAGAAGACGTCGTTACCGCGCAATCTGCAACGGGAACTTGATAGGGGCCAACAAACTGATCACGAGCAACCGTACCGGTAATTGAGCGATCGCCAATGGTGATCAAGAAGCTCTTACTGGCAACGGTTGGCAATTTAAGAATACGCTCAGCGGCATCGGCTAGATCTAGATCAGCACCAGTGAATTCTTCTTGCTCGCCTTGCTTAGTCACAACATCTTTATGGATGCGAGGGGTTTTCCCTAACAATACATCCAAAGGCAAATCGATCGGCGTATTATCAAAATGACTATCAGTGACCGTTAAATGATCTTCTTCCGTCGCGGTACCCACGACTGCATACGGGCAACGCTCGCGAGCACAAATCGCATCAAAGGCATCCATGTCCGCTTCGGCAACCGCCATTACGTAACGCTCTTGAGATTCGTTACACCATAATGCCAATGGGCTCATGCCCGGCTCATCATTATGGATATTACGCAGCTCAAAGTTACCACCACGGCCGCCATCACTGACAAGCTCTGGGAAGGCATTGGATAAACCACCCGCGCCCACATCGTGGATAAAGGCGATTGGGTTGGTATCCCCCATCTGCCAGCAGCGATCGATTACTTCCTGACAACGGCGTTCCATTTCAGGGTTTTCACGCTGAACAGAAGCAAAATCTAAATCTTCATTGGATTGGCCTGACGCCATACTCGATGCAGCACCACCACCTAAGCCGATCTGCATGGCTGGGCCACCCAAAGCGATTAAGCGTGCGCCCACAGGGATATCACCCTTTTGTACGTGCTCGTCACGAATATTACCGTAACCACCGGCGATCATGATCGGCTTATGGTAACCACGGACTTCGCCGTTATATTCTTCTTCGAAGGTACGGAAATAACCACATAAGTTAGGACGGCCAAATTCGTTATTGAACGCCGCGCCACCAATAGGACCTTCCAACATGATATCTAAGGCGGAAACAATGCGCCCAGGCTTACCATAATTCGATTCCCAGTCTTGCTCGAAGCCAGGGATTTTCAAATCAGAAACGGTAAAACCAGTTAAACCCGCTTTTGGTTTAGAACCACGACCGGTAGCGCCTTCATCACGAATCTCACCACCGGAGCCCGTTGCTGCACCCGCATGTGGCGCAATCGCTGTTGGGTGGTTGTGAGTTTCTACCTTCATTAATATGTGCATCGGCTCTTCGTTATACGAATAACCGCGAGTATCACTGTTCGGGAAGAAACGACCGGCGGTAGCACCTTCAATCACAGAGGCATTATCAGCATAAGCCGATAAAACACCGGTGCTGTGGTTCTTGTAGGTATTTTTAATCATTTGGAACAAGGAGTTTTCTTGCTCTTCACCATCGATTACCCAACTGGCATTGAAGATCTTGTGACGACAGTGCTCTGAGTTTGCCTGAGCAAACATCATCAATTCGATATCCGTTGGGTTACGACCCAACTTAGTATAACCCTCCAGCAGATAATCAATCTCATCGCTGGCCAGCGCCATACCCAATTCTTTGTCCGCTTGCTCTAATGCCACGCGACCACCCGCCATGACATCAATTGACGACATAGGGGCCGGTTCTGCGTGATGAAACAAGGCTTCAGCTTCACTAGTATTGGTTAATACCACTTCAACCATACGGTCGTGAATCAAACCCCGTACGGTTTCAAGCTCAGCAGCGCTTAGCTGGCCTTCTTTGGCGGTAATATAAAAAGCCGTTCCACGCTCAGTGCGATCAACTTCGCTAATGCCACAGTTATTAACGATATCCGTGGCTTTAGACGACCAAGGAGAAATCGTACCAATGCGAGGAACCACTAATAACATTTGACTCTTAGCCGCTTCAACCGTCGCATCCTGAACCTCAGCCTTAGGGCCGTATTTCAGAATTTTGGCTAAAATATCTAGCTGCTGATCCGTCAAATCAGACGTCGTATCGGCAAAATGCATAAACTCAGCATAAACAGAGGCGACATTAGGAACAGCCGCTTGTAACTTGGCTAGCATTTTGGTCAAACGGAAATCAGAAAACGCAGGGGCGCCACGTAATTCGAGCATTGGGTCGAGCTCCAAAGAAGTTGGGAGTAAACACGTTTAAAAACGGCGCCATAATACGCGTCTAAGGGGGAATAATCTACTTTGCGGTAGGGTTATAGCTCAATGATTTTCACTCTAAAATCAATTCAGCCTATACCAGCGCCCCCAACCCAATTACCAAACCAATTGGTCAGGTTTACATATGACAAAGTAACGTTAAAATATAATGCCAATGCTAACAACCACCTACATCAAGGCAAATACATAACTAATTAGTCAGCTTTAATAGCATTTATTTAGCAGTGGTAGCTCAATATTACCGTTAAAGTTGAAAATACTGAGCTTTATAACTTTTCTATCTACCAATCTAAGGAATAAGAATGAAGTATTCCTTCCCTTGCTGGAATCAATATTTACCACAAAACTTAGTTGAAGCAGGTAATACTTGTAGGTGAATAGAATGAAACAATGTGTTTCACATATTTTACGTTTTAAAATAACGCCCTACTTTCAATCACTTAGGGGGTTATATTGTCAGCTTTTGCCTCTCTTAATAGAACATCGTACCTTCGGCGGGTATTTTTTAATCAAACAAACCGTTAGAATGGCCAAACAAATCAATGAGCGCACCATTTTGGTGCAATCCAAATAAGGAGGAAGTCTATGAACAATCGAACATCACGTATCTTCACCCGCTTATTCATCTCCTTATTATGCCTGTTAACGATCACAGGAAGTGTGCGCCCGAACACAGTTGAGAAAATTCGTAGTCAAGGTGAGATCGTTGTTACGACTCGCAATAGCCCAACAACCTATTTCGAAGACAACATTGGTGCCACAGGCTATGAATTTGAGCTCGCCAAAGCTTTTGCAGACTATCTAGGCGTTAACCTTGTTATTAAACAAGCTGATAATCTTTCTGACTTATATAAAGATATTGAACGCAATGATGCGGCTTTTGCGGCAGCAGGCTTAACAATAACTCAAGATAAAAATAAGTGGGTACGTTTCTCTACCCCTTATATGCAAGTTAGCCAACAAGTAATTTACCGTCGTGGCGGTATGAGGCCTAAACAAGTATTTGATTTGGCTAAAGGTCAATTAGTCGTTACCTCTGATAGCAGTCACGCTCTGCAATTGAGAGAGCTTCAAGGACGTAAGATTCCAGAGTTAACATGGAGCGAAAGCCCTGACTTTGAAACCGTTGAATTATTGCAAATGGTTGCCACGGGTGAAGTGGATTTCACGGTAGTTGACTCGAACGAATTTGAAATGCTTCAAGCCTATTATCCGAACCTAGCTATTGCGTTTGATCTCACTGGGGCACAACCTCTTGCTTGGGCATTCCCTCAATCTAGAGATGACAGTTTATTTCAAGCGGCAGAAAGCTTCTTTCGAAATGCTCAAACCAACGGTTTATTATCAGAAGTACGCGAACGTTTTTATGGTCACCTAGACCAACTCAACTATGTGGGTGCAAAACGCTTCCAAAAACAGACGGCTAAAAAATTAAACAAATACGATGATTTATTCCAGCATGCTGCGGATGAACATAATTTAGATTGGCGCTTACTGGCTGCAATGAGCTACCAGGAGTCTCATTGGAACCCAAGAGCCAAAAGTTTTACCGGCGTTCGAGGTATGATGATGCTAACTCGACGCACAGCGAAAGAACTGGGCGTTCGCAATCGCTTAGACCCAAAACAAAGTATTGATGGCGGTGCGGCTTATCTCGTTAAATTACGCAAACGCTTACCTAAAAACATCCAAGAACCAGACCGTACCTGGATGGCATTAGCGGCCTATAACGTTGGCTATGGTCATCTAACAGATGCACGTAAACTAACAAAGAAAGATGGTGGTGATAATAGCCGCTGGATGGACGTCAAAGACTACCTTCCTTTGTTGAGCCAGAAGCGTTACTACAAGCAAACTAAACATGGCTATGCTCGTGGTAGCGAACCAGTAACCTATGTTCAAAATATCCGTCGCTATTTTGATGTCTTGGTCTGGAATGATAACCCTGATATGGAGCTGGCACTAGAAAATGAAAGCCTACAGCTATCAGCAGATATTCGAGTAATTCCGCCATTACTTTAAGCTTTTAACGCAAAGATAATTACTAATAAAAAAACGGGCCTAGATGCCCGTTTTTTTATATCTGAAACTAACCCAATAAATTGCATTACGGTTTTGAGACCAGTAGATGCTGATTTTTATACAGCCAGATTCAAGACTATTGTTACAACCATTTCTTTTATTTCTTCAATCATCAGTGGCTAATTTAACTGGAATATCTTGATATGAAATTTTTAGCTGCTGAATAAAGGTTTTTACTAATTCAGCGCTTTCAACCGGTCTTTCAATCATTGGCCCATGACCAACGCCCTCCATGATAAAGCTGGTTGAATTAGCCAAGTGCTGCTCAAAAACAGCAACACTGGATACATCTAAAGCTCGGTCTTCTTTCCCCCACAAGATGAATGCAGGTTGCTGAATCTCTTCCAGTAATTTCAAGTTGGCTTTTGTCACCTTAACCTGTTCAGCATAATCATTAATATCAGCGAATATTTTGTCATTTATCTCTTGTCGAGCCATCGCTTTACGCGCTAATACTGCTGACGCTGGCCATGGTAAAAAAGGCTGATCTTCCATGGCAAACTCACGTAAACGATCAAAATCTGACTCAGTTCTGATAATCAGCGGGTTTGGTTCGTTATTCTCAATGATTTTTTGTAATTGCGAAGCTTCAGGAGGATGAACCCCAGCGGCATCCATTAATGTGATTGAGCTAACTTTGTCGCTATAGGCATGTGCATAAAAGGCCGCAATACCGCCCCCCATTGAATTGCCAATAAGGTGGAATTTTTCAAGCCCTAACTGACCCACAAAATTATTCAACCAAGCCGCTTGATTATCAAAGTCATACACTAGCTCAGCGTTATACGATGTTTCCCCGTGGCCCGGTAAATCAGGAATGATGACCTTATAATTAGGAAAATTACGAGCAAATCGAATCCAATTATCCTTATCAACAGCAAAGCCGTGTAGCATTATTAATACTTCAGCTGAAGGTCTTATGCTCTCAGGATTAGTTTCAAGATACACCCAATGATGATCATCGGTCGAAATCGAATGTTCAGATAGATTAGACATAGAGCGTTCAGCTTCAACGCCTAGCTCGAAAATAGCATCTTGCCAATCAGCACAAGCAGTTAACGAAAGACTTAATAAAAGAATGAGTAGTTTCACGGGGAGTTCCTAGATGACAATGTTTTATAGTTATTATTAGATAGTGATTGAATCCTATTCGACTAAGAATCAGCCACAATCATCTTCCTATAAAACCATAAATTCACCTGATAGACCAAGTAACTCAAGCAATTCTCCAGCATTAGACGAGGCAGGCACCTGACTAACCAACAAATACAACCCATAAGCCACTTTGGTTAATCCTATTTAACGATTTTACTCGCCTGCTTTAGTTTTTTCTTACCTTCTCGACGCATCTTAAAAAAGTCAGACATCAACTTCGAAGAATCTTCTGCCAACAACCCCCCTTTGACTTCAATCCTATGATTAAAGAAAGAACTCTCCAGCAGGCACATAGCTGATTCGATGACCCCCGCCTTAGGCTCAGTAGCCCCATAAACGAGACGCCCAATACGTGAATGTACCAAGCAGCCCGCACACATAGTGCAAGGTTCGACCGTAACATAGAGCGTTGCATTAGATAGACGGTAGTTTCCCATATTCTTTGCTGCATCCCTTAACGCAACAATTTCGGCATGAGCGCTCGGATCCAAGCGGGTAATCGGCTGGTTAAATCCCTGCCCTATTACCTTCCCAGCCAATACAACTACAGCACCGACAGGCACTTCACCAGCATCATAAGCACGCTTGCCTTGTTCGAGTGCTAGGGACATGAAATATTGATCACTTTGTTCTTGTTCGGTCATTGATAGAGTATCATGGCATTTAAACCTCAATGATAATCGAGATTCACTATGTGGACCAATACCTTACAACCTAGATTTTCCGAAACCGATGCCCTAGGCCATGTAAATAATACCGTATTACCCGTATGGTTCGAAGAAGGTCGCACTCCCATATTTGAACTGTTTTGCCCCGGCATGGACACTAATAACTGGCACCTGATCATTGCCAAAATTGATGTCGAATTTCTTTCTGAAATTTATTATGGAAAATCGGTAGAAGTAAGAACCTTCATGGCAAAGATCGGCAACTCATCTATGATTATCGGCCACGAAGCATGGCAAGAAGGGCAACTTGCCGCTAAAGGCAGTGCTGTTATGGTGCATTTTGATCATGATACAAAATCTTCCAAACCCATATCCGATGAAACCAGAGCTATTTTAGAACAGCACTTCAAAACTGAAGATTAACTGTTAACCCAATATTAGAGTGAAAAATGAAAGAATTACTACGTAAAGCCTTTTCCCCAATTCTAGAAAACTTCGAGTCAGGCACAGAAGAGTACGCCTACAAAACATCCCACCGAGTTATATTGATCGTAATGGGAGTCATCTTCAGCATACTCTCGACGGCCGTTGCTTTTATGGCAGCCGAAGCCGATAACATGGGATATTACATTCCGGTTCTTATCTTTGGTTTAGTCAGTTTAGTCACATTAGTGGTTGGATTCCTTGGCAATGAAAGAGCCGTTGCTAGCATCTGGGGCAATAAATAGCCGACTGGTAAAATCAGGCCAAACTACTAACCTTCAAGTAAT
>Ga0209707_1000270_pt1 | contig 33486 bp, 32 predicted proteins | sample EN4Hudsemesocosm_FD_184630 | JGI IMG/M metagenome (GOLD analysis project Ga0209707, IMG submission 184630) | Methane-oxidizing microbial communities from mesocosms in the Hudson Canyon - EN4B Hudson Canyon (SPAdes) (version 2) | ecosystem: Environmental > Aquatic > Marine > Cold seeps | place... | reverse complement strand
AGATGCCCAGCACTTTAATATGGCGTTGTAAGCCCATTAAATCAAACCATCTAGTGAACTTTTCTAAGCTGACATCTAGCAATACACCTTGTTGCTGTGCATGAGATAAATAGTATTCCAGCCACTTGGAAATTTTGTCATCCGGCCATGAGATATAACAATCACGTAATAATGAAACAAGATCGTAAGTAATAGGCCCAATCACCGCATCTTGAAAATCAATAATGCCTGGCGTGTTTTCCACTGTATGCATTAGATTACGTGAGTGGTAGTCACGGTGAACAAATACCTGAGGCTGTTCAAGCGCATTCTCAATTAATATATCAAAGGTATCTTGTATGAAAGTAGGGGCTGGTATATCTAAGTGTTTATCTAAAAACCACACAGGGAATAACATCATTTCCTGTTGTAATAATGCGCGGTCATAAAGAGGTAAGTTACTTTTGATCGGACATTTTTGAATATTGATTAAACTATCAATCGCTGATTGATATAGTTTTCCTGCCGGATCAGTATTAAGTTCATCAAGATAGGGTTTGTTGCCAAAATCAGATAATAATAACAAGCCTAGATTTGAATCTTTGGCTTTTATTTTCGGCACATTTACATTATGTGAATATAGAAAGGTAGCAATATCTACGAATGGTTGAGTATCTTCATATGCGGGAGGTGCATCCATCAAAATCCATGTTTCATCTTGATGTGTGACTCTAAAGTAGCGGCGAAAGCTAGCATCGCTTGATGCTAGCTCTAGCTGATATTTTGTAGAACTAAAGACCGATTCTAACCAAGAATGAACTTCATTTAGACGTGGGTCTATACGTTTTTCTAATGACATTTTAATTTAAGTATCTCTTCTAACCATGTGTTTACTTTGCTTATTAATTATACTCATAGATAAGATTGTATGAATTTGTGCTCAAAGTAAGAATTGAAGTGTATAGTATTCCGCTCAGTGTGGTGTTGATTTTTAATTGAAAGATGCCAATAAGCACTTTCACATTTATAGTTTGTTTTAGGAGAAAAAATGAAAAACCTTATTTTTATCGTAGTGCTAGTGGTTGCCGCTATTGCTGGTTACAGTTATGTAAATCAACAAAAATCGACTGATGACGTCGTGACAGCTGTTGAGGAAGCATCTACTGTTGTAGTAGAAGAAAGTGCTACAAATACTGAAGAAGTAGCTAACACTGAAGCAGCAGAAGTAAATCTTATTACGCCTGTTGATATGTCAGAAGAAGCTCAAGCTGAAATGTACAAGCACATCATGGAATACAATCAATGTATGATGCAAAACAGACTTGCCTACCATCAACAAGGTGTTAGAGCTGAAAATGTTGCTGATAAAACATTAACTGCCTGTGAACCACATTTGGATGAATTAAAAGCGACACTTGCTGCCAATAACGTTAACAAAGACTTACGTGATGGTATGGTTAAAACAATGCGTCAACGTGCGGTAAGAAAACTGATGTCAACAATCATGCAGTCAATGGCGGGTCAAGCTGCAGCTGCTGCTAATGTCGCTCCTGGACCTGTTGCTCTTCCAGAAGTGCCAGCAGCTGTTACACCATAGGCTTTAAAATCACTATTGGTTCGGCTGAAGAACGTCAATACCTTCATCTTTAAGAAGGTCAATCAGTCGGATCAATGGTAATCCTATAAGACTATTAGGATCTTCACCTTCTAGTTTAGAAAACAAACTAATTCCAAAACCTTCCGATTTAAAACTTCCTGCACACTGATAAGGCTTCTCTTGTTGAAGATAAAACTCTATTTGATTGGCAGAGAGTGCTTTAAAACTCACATCAAAATTCTCAACTAGAGACTGAACCTGACCTGTTTTACTATTTACTAGTGCTAACCCAGTTAAAAAACGAACCGTTTTTCCTGAAGCAGCAGTTAGTTGTTTTACAGCATTGTCATGGTTGCCGGGCTTCCCCAGAATTTCACCATCCAACAGAGCCACTTGGTCTGAACCAATAATAAGGGCATCAGGATAACTTTCGGCAATTTTCAGCGCCTTTTGTTCTGATAAACGCTGTACTAATTGCTCTGCTGTTTCATTATTCAAAACACTTTCATCTATATCTGGTGATGAGGCGATGAAATTTAAACCAAGTTTATTTAGCAGGTCAGCTCTAAAAGGAGAGCTAGAACCCAATATAAGTTGTTGCATCTACTGTTGTACCCTTATGTAATTACAGTTGGTTCTGTACGACCTGTTCTAACAGTAATTCCAGCCAAGTCATCTGTTGCTGAAATTAAAGCTTGTAGTGCTATTTGTGTTTCTTGATGTAATTTATTGACATCATCTTCATAAGATTCAATGTAAACACGTAATGTAGCACCTTCAGTCCCAGTGCCTGATAGGCGAAGGATAATACGTGAACCATCTTCAAATCCAATACGCAGTCCTTGATTGTTAGAAACACTATTATCAACAGGATCGGTGTAGCTAAAGTTGTCTGCATAGCTAACCGTCTTACCCGCTAGCGTTTGACCCACTAAGCTTGGAAATTGAGCCTCTACATCGGTCATCAGTTGCTTGGCAATATCGCTAGGAATAGCTTCATAGTCATGGCGAGTGTAATAATTTCTGCCATATTCTTGCCAATGTTGTCCAACAATCTCAGCAACAGACTGCTTGCGTACCGCCAAGATATTTAGCCAGAAAAGAACTGCCCAAAGACCATCTTTCTCACGGATATGATTAGAGCCTGTTCCAAAGCTTTCTTCGCCGCAAAGTGTAGCGCGGTTTGCATCTAATAAATTACCAAAGAATTTCCAACCTGTTGGCGTTTCATGACATTCAATGCCTAGTTTTGCCGCAACACGGTCAGGTGCCTGACTTGTTGGCATTGAGCGGGCAATTCCAGACAAACCAGATTTATAAGCTGGAACACATTCAGCATTAGCGGCCATTACCGCTAAGCTATCAGAAGGTGTAACAAAAAAGTTTGCACCTAAAATCATGTTTCTATCACCATCACCATCAGATGCCGCACCTAGGGCTGGGGCACTGTCGGAAAACATTTCATCGACTAGCTCTTTAGCATAGGTAAGGTTTGGATCGGGGTGACCATTACCAAAGTCAGTCAGTGGAGTGCCATTGATAACTGTGCCAGCTTTGGCTCCCAGTCTATCTTCTAGAATGTCTTTACCATAAGGGCCGGTAATCGCATGCATAGCATCAAAGCGCATTTGAAATGAGTCATCGGATAACAAGCTACGAATGGCATCAAAATCAAATAACTCAGCCATTAATTCAGCATAATCATCGACGGGATCAATAATATCAACAATCATGCCCGCTAATTGTTGCGAGCCAATGACATCGAGTGAAATGTCAGCGTCATCTAGGATTTGATAATTACTTATCGTTTGGCTATTTGTAAATATTGCCTCAGTAATCCCTTCAGGAGCTGGACCACCATTAGAAATATTGTATTTAATACCGAAGTCGCCATTAGGGCCTGCTGGGTTATGACTTGCGGATAGAATTATTCCACCAAATGCTTGATATTTACGAATAACACATGAGGCGGCAGGAGTTGATAACAAACCATTTTGTCCGACAATGGCACGTGAAAAACCATTTGCAGCCGCCATTTTTAATATAACTTGGACAGCGTGTTCATTATGGAAACGTCCGTCACCACCAACAACAAGTGTTTTTCCATTCACATCATCTAATGCATCAAAGGTTGATTGAACGAAGTTTTCTAAATAGTGAGCCTGTTGAAATACAGTTACCTTTTTTCGTAAACCTGAAGTACCCGGTCTTTGATCATTAAAAGGGGTTGTAGTGATTGTTTGAGCGACCATATTCTTTTCCTGTGGTTTTAGATTAGGAACAAAAAGACTTACTAGCTAATATTTATAGCTATGATACATGAAGATGAACGATTTTAAATTCCACTGAATTACATATCTTCATGTAATATACGTACTCATACTTTACCACTAAATAGTCTTAACAATGACGAGTAGCCAACAACCTGATGCCGCACGCTTAATGCGATGGGCGACTTATGCTTCTGTTTCTACAGCCTTAATATTGATTTTGGTTAAAGTTGTTGCGTGGTTTATTACTGACTCAGTGAGTATTTTAGCTACCTTACTGGATTCAAGTTTGGATGTTTTAGCTTCGCTTGTTAATTTAGTCGCGGTTCGACATGCTCTACAACCGGCTGATAAAGAACATCGTTTTGGGCATGGTAAGGCTGAGGCCTTAGCGGGTATGGGGCAGGCCATGTTTATTGCTGGTTCTGCTGGGTTTTTACTGCTGCAAGCTGTGGGGAGGCTAATTCACCCGCAAGAAATAACAGCAGGGTTAGAAGTCGGTGTTGGCGTAATGCTTTTTTCTATCTTTGCCACGATGATTTTAATTTCATTTCAGAAATATGTAATTAAACATACTGATTCAACTGCCATTAAGGCGGATGCCTTACATTACAAAACTGATTTACTTGTTAATGCCAGTGTTATCGTCGCTTTATTACTTACCTTTTATGGTGCAGGTTATTTTGATGCCTTATTTGGCATTGGTATCGCATTATTTATTCTGTATAGCGCATGGGAAATAGTTAAAGAATCAATAGATTTATTGATGGATCATGAATTACCTGATGAGGAGCGAGAAAAAATTCGTCAACTTGTTATTAAGCACCCAGGTGTTCAAGGTATGCATGATTTGAGAACGCGTCGTTCAGGTACTCGAATATTTATTCAATTACACTTAGAGCTAGATTCAACACTTACGTTAGCAGCAGCACATATCATTGCTGATGACGTAGAAAAAGAACTTGAAAGCTTTTTTCGAGATGCTGAAGTTATTATTCACGAAGACCCTGTTATTATAGCTACGACATAAATTATGTGATGTAGTTCTCAAAATTAGCTCAATCTCGTATAATTAGCTGTTAACTTTTATTTAGAGAGCCATTGTTATTTTGTTTCAAGAACCTTCGATTATTTTATATTTTGTACTAACCGCTTTATTTTTGTTGGTGTTGGCTATATTTATGTACAGAAAATGGAATGGTACGCCTGCCCATCAAATGCACGCAATTTTGAAACCCTATACTCGAGATGAAATAGATGAAATTATAATTCCTGATGGTATCGGTGGTTTATTAGAAATTGAGCATTTGATATTAATGGATCAAGGCTTATTGTTAATCGAAACTTACCCGATGTCTGGAAACTTGTTTGGCGCAGAAACTATTGATATGTGGACCCAAATTATAGATGGACGGAGTTATAAATTTGCAAACCCTTTACGCCGTATTAGAACATCACGCCAAGCCATAAAGGCATTAGCACCAAATGTTCCTGTTTTTTGTCGCATTATTTTTAATGCCAATTCAATATTTCCTAAAGGAAAGCCTGATGAGGTTTCAGTCATAAATTCACTTGCAGAAGATATGCAATGGATTACAAATGAACCAGCACGTACTGTTGCTACACATCAAGCGTGGGAGAAAATCATGAGAATTGCACGCAAAAATGGTCAAGCTGTAGAGCAGCAGGAGAGTAGAAATGGCTGATAAACGCTTAGTTGTCGCTATCTCATCTCGTGCACTATTTAATCTGGATGAAAGCCATCAGATCTATGAGAAGGAAGGCACTCAAGCTTATTGCCAATATCAGATTGAAAATGAAGATACACCTTTACAACCAGGTGCAGCCTACAACCTAGTTAAAAAATTATTAGCGTTGAACAAAATTCAAGATTCGTCACACGTAGAAATTATCTTATTGTCACGAAATAGTTCAGATACAGGACTTAGAATTTTTAATTCTATTCAGCATCATCAACTCGAAATCACTCGAGCAGTATTTACATCAGGTAGTAGTCCTTATTGTTATGTGGCTCCCTTTGGTGCAAATTTATTTTTATCAACTAGCCCTGAAGATGTACGTAAAGCGCTTGATGCAGGTATTGCTGCCGCAACAATATTGCCATCGAATGTTGGGGCTGAGAGTGAAAATGAACAGCTTAGAATAGCTTTTGATGGAGATTCAGTATTATTTTCCGATGAATCTGAAAGAATATATAAAGAACAAGGTTTACAGGCTTTTACTGACAATGAACAACAAACAGCTAAAAGCCCATTGAATGATGGCCCATTTAAAGATTTTTTAATTGCTTTAAATCATCTTCAAACTGAATTTGGCGAGGAGGAGTCCCCAATAAGGACTGCACTGGTAACAGCACGCTCAGCACCTGCTCATGAACGCGTTATTCGTACGCTACGTTCGTGGGGGATTCGTATTGATGAAGCGATATTCTTAGGTGGCATGCCTAAAGGTCCTTTCTTGAAGTCTTTTGGGGCAGATATTTTCTTTGATGATCAGGAAGGTCATTGTGATTCTGCAAGGGAGCATGTTGCAACAGGTCACGTGCCTCACGGTATTGCAAATGAATAATAAGGTAGAAATTAACATTGAGTAATAAGATAGATCATCAGGAGTTAGAAAATCATGATGATTACGATGTGGCTACTTGGATCCAACACCTTACCGATGAAGATATGCCCGTTTTTGCTGGCACGGTAACGGATGTAACTCATTCTGTTAATAGTGATGAGACATCAGCGACTGATGTTGCTCAAACAATCTTAAAAGATGCATCGCTAACTGGCCGATTATTAAAAATGGCTAATAGTTTTTATTACAACCCGAATGGTTATCAAATGACAACGATAACCCGTGCTGTCATGGTGTTAGGCTTTGATCAAGTTCGAGCCCTAGCACTGTCACTCGTATTAGTAGATGCACTATCCGATGGTGTACATAAAGACAGAGTGATCGAAGAAATGGCTTTATCTTTTCACGCAGCAATTCAAGCGCAAGAGCTAGCAAAATTAACCAAAGCAAAGTCTCCAGAAAATATATTTGTGGCAACATTACTGTCTCGTCTGGGTAATATGGCATTTTGGGCTTTTTCTGGTGATAAAGCTTCGGTATTGGCAGACCTTATTGACTCAGGTGAAATGACTCAACAAAAAGCAGAGAAGCAGGTATTAGGGTTTCATTTAAAAGAGTTGACCAGGGGTTTAAGTAAGTCGTGGGCTTTAGGTGAACTTTTAGATAAATCACTTGGCGATAAAGATCAAGAAGATCCATCGGTGTCATTGGTTAATATGGGGCAAGACTTAGCGCAAGCGGCTAAAAAAGGCTGGGATGAAGATGACGCTCAAGCAGCTCTGGAAGCTGTGGCACTAAAATTAGATATGCCCGTCGCTAATTTAAAAGAAATTACACATAAAAATGCCAAGCAGGCTAAAGCGATCACTAAAATGTATGGTGTATCAGAAGCTAGTAAACGTATTCCAGTACCTAATATTAAGTTAGTCGATGCGGATGAGTCTGAGCTAACACAAGATAAACTAGAACAAAATGAGCCTAAAGAAATAGATAATGAGCCAACCGTTGATGCTGAACAAGGTGGTGCAGAAGTGGAAGAGAGCTTCTTGCATCCTGAGGCTGATCCTTATGTTCAACTGAGCATACTGCAGGAAATTACTGAAGCAATTGAAGAAAAACCTAGTATTAACGTCATTCTTGAAATGGTTCTTGAGGGGATTCATCGCGGTGTAGGTATGGACCGGTCATTATTTGCAATCTTATCAAAAGATCGACAAACCTTAATTTGTAAATATGCAGTTGGCGTTGATGATGAGCTTTTAAGTCAAGAGTTCAAAATAGATATATCTCATTCCAGTAATGTGTTTCAACAAGTTATTGAAAGCAAGAAAGCGGCACACATTCCTGCAGATCCTAAAAAAATAAGGGGTACGTTGACCAGAGATACCCTAAGGTTTTTGGGAACACCACCTTATTTAATTATGCCGACTCTCGTAAGAGGCAAAGTTATTGGGGTATTTATTGCTGATCGTAACTCCAGTAAAAGAAATATTGAACCAAAAGATTTCCTTACATTTCAACAGTTTTGCCAACAGGCAAATATGGGCTTAACTTTTTTAAGTATGCAAGGGTAGTTTTCTTTGCAAGCTATGTATATAATAGCCGACTTCATCAGATAGAGAGTTATCTGAAAACAGTTTTACGCGAGAGTGGCGGAATTGGTAGACGCGCCAGATTTAGGTTCTGGTGGGGTAACCTGTGAGAGTTCGAGTCTCTCCTCTCGTACCATCTATAAAAGTTTGGTGGCTATATATTAGCCGCCAATTCTTTTAAAAATCCAGGTTTTGAGGTTAATAATGCAAGTTACTGTAGAAAATGTTAGCGAACTCGGTCGCCGTATGACGGTGACAGTTGAAGATGCCAATATCGAGCAAGCAGTACAGGAACGATTGAAAGCGATCCAACCAACTGTGAAAATGTCAGGTTTTCGACCTGGTAAAGTGCCGATGAAAATGGTTGCACAATCACATGGTGGTCCTGCACGACGTGACGTAATTGATGCTTTAGTTCAAAGCAGTATGCAAGAAGCTTTTACTCAAGAAGAAATCAATCCTGCAGGTCCTCCTAATATTGAATCAATGAACGAAGAAGACGGTTCATTTGTTTATGCGATGGCTTACGATGTATTTCCAGAAGTAAAAGACATCAATCTAAAAGGCATTAAGCTAGAAAAAACATCTGCTGAAGTTCAAGATGAAGATGTTGACACAATGCTTGAAACATTACGTCAACAACGCATGACTTGGGAACCATTAAAACGTGCTGCAAAAGAACAAGACGGTGTCACTATCGATTTCGTTGGTAGCATCGATGGCGAAGAGTTCGATGGCGGTAAAGGTTCTGACGTTTTAGTTGTTATCGGTGATGGCAACATGTTGCCAGAGTTCGAAAATCAACTTGTTGGAAAAAAAGCCGGTCAAGAAACAACAGTTACAATGACATTCCCTGCTGACTACCGTGCTGAACATTTGCAAGGTAAAGAAGCAAGCTTCGCTGTAACAGTGAAATCTGTTGCTAAGCAAAAACTTCCAAAATTAGATAAAGCATTTGCTGAGTTGTGTGGTGTTCCTGCTGGTTTAGCTGCTTTGAAAAAAGAAGTGCGTGGCAATATGTCTCGTGAGCTTGAAACAGCATTGAAAGCTCAAAACAAACGTATAGTAATGACGAGTCTTACAGATAACAACGAAATAGCGTTACCTGAGTCTCCAGTTCAACGTGAAGCTGAGTTCTTGATGGAACAAGCTAAAACTAACTTGAAAAACCAAGGTGTTAATGTTGAAGGTATTCCTTTCGATATTGAGAACTTTAAAGACAATGCAAAGCAGCGTGTATCGTTAAGCCTGATTATAGGTAAGATTATTTCTGATAACGGCATTACACCTGCAGAAGATCGTGTTAAAGCTGTCATTGACGGTATTGCTGAAAGCTACGAAGATCCAGAAGATGTTGTTAAGTTCTATATGAATGACCAGCAAAAACTATCAGAAATTCAAATGATGGTTGTTGAAGACACGGTTGTTGAATGGATCTACGATAATGTTAAAGTAGAAGAAACAACATCTACATTTAGTGATGTAATGAATGCTGCATCAGCTGCATAATTTATTAAGCTAAGCGAATAGTTAGCCCGCACTCATTCGATTGGGTGCGGGCTATTTTTGTTTTACGAGCAGTGAAATTTCTATATAATCACAATGTAGAAACCTATACACTTAACTGAGAAGCACATGACTAATAATATCTTCACACCTGAAGCATCTATTAATAACGCACTTGTCCCAATGGTGATTGAACAAACACCTCGTGGTGAACGTTCTTATGATATTTATTCGCGCTTATTAAAAGAACGAGTAATCTTTTTAGTTGGCCAAGTTGAAGATCATATGGCTAACTTAGTGGTTGCGCAGATGTTATTTCTTGAATCAGAAAATCCTGATAAAGACATTCACTTGTATATTAATTCACCAGGTGGCTCAGTCACGGCAGGTATGGCGATTTATGACACAATGCAGTTCATTAAACCTGATGTAAGTACTTTGTGTATTGGTCAAGCTGCAAGCATGGGTTCATTATTACTGACGGCTGGTGCTGAAGGTAAGCGTCATTGCCTACCTAATTCACGCGTGATGATTCATCAACCTCTAGGTGGTTTCCAAGGGCAAGCATCTGACTTTGATATTCATGCTCAAGAAATTTTATCGATACGTGATCGCTTGAATGGGATTTTGGCTCATCATACTGGTCAAGATATTAAGAAAATCCGTAAAGATACTGATCGTGATAACTTCATGAGTAGTCAGGAAGCGGCAGAATATGGTTTAATTGACTCTGTATTAGAGCAACGCCCTACAGAAAAAGCATAAAGAACCGATATAAAAGATAGCCAGGTAGGAATATTAGAAAATGAGCGACGATAAAAACAACGATGACGATAAGCTACTTTACTGCTCTTTTTGCGGTAAAAGCCAACATGAAGTTAAAAAGCTGATTGCAGGACCCTCAGTCTTCGTTTGTGATGAATGTGTTGACCTGTGTAACGATATTATTCGTGAAGAGTTACAAGAAGTAATTACGGGTGATCAGGCTGAAGATGATTTGCCAACACCTCATGAAATCAACGAAGCCTTAAATAATTATGTTATCGGTCAAGAGCGTGCAAAACGTGTTCTATCTGTTGCCGTTTATAACCACTACAAACGTTTACGGTTTGGTAAGAAAAATGATGATGTTGAGCTGACTAAAAGTAATATTTTATTAATTGGCCCAACAGGTAGTGGTAAAACACTATTAGCTGAGACTTTAGCTAGACAATTAAATGTACCTTTTACAATGGCTGATGCAACAACGTTGACTGAAGCCGGCTATGTTGGTGAAGATGTTGAGAATATCATCACTAAACTATTGCTCAAGTGTGATTATGACGTTGATAAAGCCGAAACAGGTATTGTTTACATTGATGAAATTGATAAGATTTCTCGTAAGTCTGATAACCCATCAATTACGCGTGATGTATCAGGTGAAGGTGTTCAGCAAGCCTTATTAAAGCTAATCGAAGGTACTGTTGCCTCTATTCCACCTCAAGGTGGCCGTAAACATCCGCAACAAGAATTTTTACAAGTAGATACAAGTAAAATTTTGTTTATTTGTGGTGGCGCTTTTGCTGGTTTAGATAAAGTAATTAATAACCGATCTCATAAAGGTGGAATCGGTTTTTCAGCTGAACTCAAAAATGTAGACGATGCTAAGCCTATCAGTGACGTGCTTAAAACTGTAGAGCCAGAAGATTTAATTCAATATGGTTTGATTCCTGAATTTGTTGGCCGTTTACCTGTCGTTGCAAGCTTAACTGAACTTGATGTAGATGCGCTAGTTGAGATCTTAACTGAGCCAAAAAATTCATTAACAAAACAATATCATAAAATGTTTGAGATGGAAGGTGTTGATATTGAATTTAGAGAAGATGCACTTCATGCTATTGCTCAGAAAGCAATGGAAAGAAAGACGGGCGCTCGTGGACTACGTTCAATAATCGAAAATGTATTATTAGATACAATGTTTGATTTACCTTCTAGTGAGAATGTCGCTAAAGTTGTCATTGATGAAAATGTGATTAGTGGTGAAAATGATCCAATTCTTGTCTATCAAGAAGCAAAGACTGATCGTGTAAGCGGTGAAGCCAGCTAAGTAAGGAATATCTATCTGTTTCATTTAACAGGTATTTCAGAATAATTTATCTATAGATTTTCAAGTGCTCAATCTCGTTTGAGTACTTGAATTCTATCTTTACATCCCCATATTGATAGTCACAATAATTCACTATTTCACAGCTGATATTGTCACTGTTGAATGTAAGAGGTTTCCTAAATGGAAAATGAAATAGAAACATCATCCCCTGAAAATGTATTAACACTTGTTCCTGTGTTACCTCTCCGCGATGTTGTCGTCTATCCATATATGGTTATTCCACTATTTGTTGGTCGAGAAAAATCAATTAAAGCACTTGAGCTTGCTAGCGATGAAAACCAACAAGTTTTATTAGTTGCACAGAAAGATTCTAATGATGATGATCCCTCTGCAGATAAACTTTATGAAACAGGTACGCTTGCTAATATTTTACAATTGCTCAAGCTTCCTGATGGAACGGTAAAAGTATTAGTTGAAGGACTGACACGTGCAAAAGTGACTTACTTTGATAATTCTGAAGGCTACTTTAAAGCTGAAGTAACACCTTTTATCAATGAAGAGCCTGAAGAACGTGAAGCTGATGTTTTAATGCGTTCATTATTAAGTCAGTTTGAGCAATACGTTAAGTTAAATAAGAAAATTCCACCAGAAGTTATCTCATCACTATCTAGCATTGAAGAAGCCGCTAGAATGGCAGATACTGTCGCTGCACATATGACACTAAAACTGGAAGATAAACAGTTATTGCTGGAAATGAGTGATGTAAATGCACGAATTGAAAAGCTAATGGTTCTATTAGAATCTGAAATTGATATTCAGCAAATTGAAAAACGTATTCGCGGTCGCGTTAAAAAACAGATGGAAAAAAGCCAGCGTGAATATTATCTTAATGAACAGATGAAAGCAGTTCAAAAAGAGTTAGGTGAAATTGATGAAACAGCTAATGAATTAGATGAGTTAACAGAGAAAGTTGCAAAGGCAGGCATGACTGCTGAAGCTAAAGAAAAAGCTGATTCTGAACTTAAAAAATTAAAAATGATGTCGCCGATGTCTTCTGAAGCGACAGTGGTTAGAAATTATATCGATTGTCTTGTTGATGTGCCGTGGAAGAAACGTTCACGTATTGCACTTGATTTAGATCGTGCTCAAACAATATTGGATGAAGATCACTTTGGCTTAGAAAAAGTCAAAGAACGAATTCTTGAATATTTAGCAGTACAGCACCGAGTTAAAAAATTAAAAGGACCTATTTTGTGTTTAGTAGGGCCACCTGGTGTTGGTAAAACCTCTGTTGCTCAATCAATCGCACGTTCAACAAATAGAAAGTTCAGCCGAATGGCCTTAGGTGGTGTTCGTGATGAAGCTGAAATTCGCGGCCATCGTCGAACATACATTGGTTCAATGCCTGGTAAAGTCATTCAAAATATTTCAAAAATTGGTGTAAAGAATCCACTGTTTTTGCTAGATGAAATTGATAAAATGGCACAAGACTTCCGTGGTGATCCTGCATCAGCATTATTAGAAGTTCTTGATCCTGAACAGAACTCTACTTTTGCAGATCATTATTTAGAAGTTGAATATGATTTATCTGATGTTATGTTTGTATGTACAGCAAATACATTAAATATCCCAGATGCTTTACGTGATCGAATGGAAATTATTCATCTTTCTGGTTATACAGAAGATGAAAAGTTAAATATTGCGATCCAGTACCTATTACCAAAAGCATTAAAAGATAATGGCCTAAAGAAAGATGAAGTTCTAATTGAACAAGATTCAATTTTGGAAATTATTCGTCGTTATACGCGTGAAGCTGGTGTACGTAATTTACAGCGTGAAATCTCAAAAATTTGTCGCAAACTTGTTAAGCAAATCTTACAAGACAAACCAGAAGATAAATTAGTTGTAACAGCTGAAAACTTAGAAGATTATCTTGGTGTTTATCATTTCCAATATGGTGTTGCTGAAGAAACAGATCAAGTTGGTCAAGTTACAGGTCTTGCCTGGACAGAAGTGGGTGGTGAGTTACTAACCATTGAGACAGCTGTTATGCCGGGTAAAGGTAAAGCTGCCTATACAGGTAAGCTTGGTGACGTCATGCAGGAGTCAATTCAAGCAGCGACAACAGTGGTGCGTTCACGCTCTGAAAAATGGGGCATTGCTAGTGACTTTATGCAAAATCATGATGTACATATTCATGTGCCTGAAGGCGCTACACCTAAAGATGGACCAAGTGCTGGTGTAGGTATGTGTACATCACTCGTATCTGCTATCACAGGAATTCCTGTGCGTGCTAATGTAGCAATGACTGGTGAAATCACACTACGTGGTGAAGTGTTAGCGATCGGTGGCTTGAAAGAGAAGCTTTTAGCTGCTCATCGTGGTGGAATTGATACTGTTTTAATTCCTCGGGATAATGTTAAAGATCTAAAAGAGATCCCTGATAATGTTAAACAAGGTCTGACAATTATTCCTGTTCAATGGATTACTGAAGTATTAGAAGTTGCATTACAAAAAATGCCTGAATCTAGCGATGAACATGAAAAAGTTATCTCAAACGATAAAAGCAGTTATCATGAGACCGGAACACAAAATCATCACTAAGTAATAGGGGTAGGGCAATGACACTGATACAACAACAAAGGCTGATTGGAGCACTATTGTTAGTATGTATGTTCAGTGGTATTGCTTACTTCTTAATGTCTAATGCTAATCAGACGGAAGAGCCTATACTGAAACCCATTAAGCCAGAACAAGCCTTTACATCTTCTATTGAAGCTATTTCTGATGATATCGAGGTGATAAGTGATGAGTCTGAGACACTAATAGATCCTCATAACTTAAAGTCAGAAAAAATAGAAACCGATAAAGAACCAGTGGCAGCTGTTATCCAAAAAGATGTCAAAAAAGAATTGCCTATAACGGCCGTTCCGGAAAAAAGCGTCGTTACGAGTACTGATTCATGGTTTTTACAACTTGCCAGCTTTTCTGTGAAAAAGAATGCGCAAGCATTGCAGAAACAAGTTTCATCACTTGGTTACACGGCTAATATTCAATCAGGTGTGGGTGACAAAGGAACTATTTATCGTGTTCGTATTGGGCCTGATAACAGTAAGCCAACACTGGAAAAAGCATCATTAATTTTGAATGATAAGCTCGAGCTTAAATCTCAAATAGTTAAAAATACAAATAAATAAATACTGAAAGTAGTATTTGTTAAATAATAGATGGGTTCATTGTCATCATTCTGATAGAATTTACCGCTTTATTACCTCTGAAAACTAACCGGTATAAGTATGGTTTGGGTTGATTATCTAATTATTGGGATTATTCTGCTTTCCTCAGGAATCAGTATTGTCCGAGGCTTTATCAAAGAAGTCTTGTCTCTCGCTAGTTGGGCGCTCTCATTTTGGGTTGCCTTAATGTTTTATCCACATGTCGCAACATTACTTGCCGACTATATAGCTACACCCTCCATTCGCATATTTAGTGCCTTTGCATCTCTTTTTATAGTGACACTTATTTTAGGTGCTTTAGTCAATCATCTTATCTCACAGATTGTTGAAAAAACAGGCCTATCAGGAACAGATCGAGCTTTAGGTGTGGTCTTTGGATTAGTCCGAGGTGTCGCCATAGTATCATTACTTGTGATGCTTGCCGGCGCGACACCAATGCCAAATGATAATTGGTGGCAGAATTCGCTACTACTTGAACACTTCGAAAAATTAGCAATATGGTTAAGAAATTTCTTACCGACAGATATTGCAGAATATATACAATTTAGCTAAATACTTACAGGGCTTATTATGTGCGGAATTATTGGTGTCGTTAGTCAGACAGAAGTCAATCAGGCTTTATATGATGGTTTGACTGTATTACAACATCGAGGCCAGGATGCCGCAGGGATTGTTACCTGTGATGATGAAGGGAAGTTCTTCTTACGCAAAGACAATGGTATGGTCAAAGATGTTTTCCATACTCGTCACATGTTGAAACTTAACGGTAATATGGGTATTGGCCATGTACGTTACCCAACTGCAGGTTGCTCTACATCAGCAGAAGCTCAACCATTTTATGTGAACTCTCCATTTGGTATCGCTTTAGCACATAACGGTAACTTAACTAATACAAAAGTATTAAGAGACGAGTTATTCCAAAGTGATCGCCGTCACTTAAATACTGATTCTGACTCTGAAGTATTACTGAACATCTTAGCTCACGAATTACAAAAAACATCTAAGCTTAAACCTCAAGCTGAAGATATATTTAAAGCCGTTAAAACGGTACACCGTCGTTGTAAAGGAGCCTATGCAGCCGTTGCCATGATTGCAGGAGTAGGCGTGTTAGCTTTCCGTGATCCAAATGGTATTCGTCCAGTTGTTATAGGAAAAAGAGAAACGGACAAGGGGTGTGATTATGCTATTGCCTCTGAAAGTGTCGCTATAGATTCGTTGGGCTACACATTAATGCGTGATATTGCTCCGGGTGAATGTGTTTTTATTGATACTGCAGGTAATTTCCATTCACAACAATGTGCCGACAATCCTGTCTTGTCACCCTGCATGTTTGAATATGTTTACTTTGCACGACCAGATTCAATTATTGATGGGATCTCTGTCCATAAAAGCAGAATGAGAATGGGGGCTAAACTAGCCCAAAAGATCCAACGAGACTTCCCTGACCATGATATCGATGTGGTTATGCCAATCCCTGACACAAGCAGAAGTGCAGCAGTACAATTGGCGGAAGAATTAGATGTTGTCTATCGTGAAGGCTTTATCAAGAATCGTTATATTGGTCGTACTTTTATTATGCCGGGCCAAACTCAACGAAAAAAATCAGTACGCCAGAAATTAAATCCAATTGGACTTGAGTTTGAAGGTAAGAATGTCTTATTAGTTGATGACTCAATTGTTCGTGGTACAACATCACAACAGATAGTACAAATGGCTCGTGATGCAGGTGCTAGAAAAGTATATTTTGCCTCTGCAGCGCCACCAGTTCGTTATCCAAATGTCTATGGTATTGATATGCCATCAGCAGAAGAGTTTGTTGCTCATGATCGTAATGTAGAGCAAATAAGAGAAGAATTAGGTGCTGATTGGTTGATTTATCAAGAGCTTGAAGACTTAGAGCTCGCGGTAAATAAACATAAAGATGTAGAAGGCTTTGATACTTCGTGCTTTGATGCCAAGTATATTACAGGTGATATTGACCAATCTTATCTTGATTATATCGACTCATTACGTAATGATACAAGCAAGGCTGAATCAGAAAAAGACAGTGCGGTCATAGAGATACATAATAATTAGCAGGTATCACATTAAGTTGTGGTCTAGTTATTACCGCTCGTGAAAACCTACTTTAGTCTCCTGAGAGCTATGGGTTTTATCTTCTTCTGCTTTGCGAACAAAGCAAATTTATTATATAATTCCGGCGATTATGCATCAAAAATTACCTATAGAAATTGATCCTATCAGATTAGCTAAAAATGGCTTAACACTGGAGGGTGAGCTGCAACTAAATAAAATGAAGAGATTATCTGGATCACTTCATGGCAATAGTGGCACGGTTCATGTGAAAATGAACTTTGATATAGATAAGGTTTTGGGTACACCTTATATGAATGGTGAATTTACAGCATCACTGTCATTGATATGTGAACGTTGTTCTGAACCAATGCAGTATGAAGTGGATACAACATGTTCACTAGCGATAGTTAATGTTGAAAGAAAAATTGAAGGTTTGGCTGAGCAATATGAGCCATGGGTGATAGAGAGTGATGACCCAATCATGTTGAGTTCAATTGTAGAAGATGAATTGATTTTAGCTATCCCGCTAATACCTAAGCACGACCATAGCTGTTTACCAGCTGAAGCATGGTCTGCTGGGGATGAAATTGAAGTAGACGTTGAAAAGAAAGTGTCACCGTTTGCAGTGCTTTCAGCACTAAAGAAAAAAGATTAGAAATTATTTATTTAGGTTAGGAGTTTTACTAATGGCAGTTCAAAAAAGCAAAAAAAGTACATCACGTCGCGGCATGCGTCGTTCACATGATTCATTAACAGCTGAAACATTATCAGTTGATTCAACATCAGGTGAATTACACCTTCGCCACAATGTAACAGCAGACGGTTATTACCGTGGCCGTAAAGTTATTGCTGATAAAAGCGAATAAGGCTTAATCGATTGAGTTTAACAATCTCTATTGATGCAATGGGCGGGGATCATGGACCTAAGGTTGTGATCCCCGCTGCTATTTCAGCCCTCAAAACACATCCAAATGTAAGCTTGATTTTAGTTGGTGATGAAATCATCCTCAAAGATCTAATACAGCAACAGGGTGAAGAAAATAATGAGCGATTAATTGTTCATCATGCTTCTCAAACTGTGGCGATGGATGAATCTCCTGCACTTGCTTTGCGAGGAAAGAAAGATTCATCCATGCGAGTCTGTATCAATCTTGTAAAAGATGGCACGGCTGCAGCGTGTGTGAGTGCTGGTAATACTGGTGCATTAATGGCTACAGCACGATTTGTATTGAAAACATTGCCAGGGATTGAACGTCCTGCGATCGTCTCTGCACTTCCAACCATTAAAGGGCATACATACGTCCTTGATTTGGGTGCAAATATTGATTCTAGTGCAGAACACTTAGTTCAATTTGCCATTATGGGCTCTGTATTAGCTGAATTAGTTGATGGTAAGAAGAATCCAACTGTTGGCTTGCTTAACATCGGCGAAGAAGAAATTAAAGGTAATGAGCGTGTTAAAGAAGCCGCTCGCTTGCTTAGAGAAACTGATTTGAACTATCACGGCTTTGTTGAAGGTGATGGTTTGTATGCAGGTGAAGTTGATGTGGTTGTCTGTGATGGTTTTGTCGGCAATGTAGCATTAAAAGCAAGTGAAGGTGTTATTCACATGATCCGTCATTTCTTACGTCAATCATTCGGCCGCAACATCTTTACAAAAATTGCAGGCTTAATTGCATCACCAGTACTGAAACATTTTCGTGATGAATTAGATCCTCGTGCTTATAACGGTGCTAACTTTATCGGTTTGCAAGGCATTGTTATTAAAAGTCATGGTGGAACGGATGCTATTGGTTTTGCTAATGCTATTAATATTGCCATTATTGAAGCCGAACATGATGTGCCAACAAATATCAGTAAGCACTTAGAAGACTTACTAGAAGGGCAAGTTGCATGATCTATTCAAGAATTGCTGGGACAGGAAGTTATTTACCTGAGAAGGCTCTGTCGAATCAAGATCTTGAAAAAATGGTGGAAACGACCTCTGAATGGATTGAGTCTCGTACGGGTATCAAAAAACGCCATATTGTTGCAGATGATCATACAACGACTGATCTTGCTTTTTTTGCAGCTGAAAAAGCGATTGAAGCGGCCGGAATTAGTAATGACGATATTGATTTAATTATCGTTGCAACCACAACGCCTCCACAAATTTTCCCAAGTACTGCTTCACTGGTACAAGAAAAATTAAACATCCATGGTTGTCCTGCTTTTGATATTCAAGCCGTATGTACCGGTTTTGTTTACGCTCTAACTGTTGCTGATAAATTCATCAAATCAGGCAGTGTTAAAAATGCATTAGTGATTGGTGCAGAATCTTTATCACGTATTGTCGACTGGACAGATAGAAATACATGCGTACTGTTTGGTGATGGTGCTGGCGCTGTTGTGCTGCAGGCATCTGAAGAAACAGGCATCTTATCTACACATATTCACTGTGATGGTAGTTACAATAAACTCCTAAATGTTCCTACTGGTCCTGGTGCTGTTGAAAGTAATGAGTCTGCCTTTATCGAAATGCAAGGTAATGATGTATTCAAAGTAGCCGTAAAAACATTAAGCACTATTGTTGATGAAACATTAGCTGCAAATAACCTTGAAAAACACGATATTGATTGGTTAATTCCACATCAAGCAAATATTCGGATTATTTCAGCTACAGCTAAAAAATTAAGTATGCCTATGGATCACGTTGTTGTGACGGTTGATGAACATGGTAATACTTCAGCAGCATCTATTCCTTTAGCATTAGATGTTGCAGTCCGCGATGGACGCATTAAACGTGGTGAAACATTGTTGCTCGAAGCTTTTGGTGGCGGTTTCACCTGGGGTTCGGCCTTACTAAAATATTAGCCTTAGCGCTTAGAGACATTTGTCTTGCTTCCTTTGAGGTTTATTAAATGAGTTTAGCTTTCGTATTTCCCGGTCAGGGATCTCAATCTTTAGCGATGCTGTCAGAATTGGCAGCTCAATTTCCAGAAGTTCAACAGACCTTTGCAGAAGCATCAGATGCTTTAGATTATGACCTTTGGGACCTCGTTTCAAATGGTCCTGTAGAAGAACTTAATCAAACGGACAAAACACAACCTGCGATGCTTGCAGCGGGTATTGCTGTATGGCGCTGCTGGCAGAAAGCTACGGACATTAAACCGACTTATTTTGCTGGCCATAGTTTAGGTGAATATACCGCGCTTGTTGCTTCAGGTTCATTAGGCTTTGCCGATGCAATCAAACTGGTTTCTCAGCGTGGTCAATTCATGCAACAAGCTGTTCCAGCTGGTGAAGGTGCAATGGCAGCTATTTTAGGCTTAGATGATGATGCTGTGAGAGCTTTATGTGATGAAGCTGCAGCATTAGGCGTTGTCGAAGCAGTTAACTTTAACTCTCCAGGTCAAGTTGTGATTGCCGGTTCTGTCGATGCCGTCAATAAAGCAATCGAGCTAGCAAAAGAGAAGGGTGCTAAACGCGCTTTGCTATTACCCGTTAGCGTACCTTCACATTGCGCATTGATGAAGCCAGCAGCAGAAAACTTATCTTCTGTATTAGCAGGTATCACTGTATCAGCTCCACAAACACCTGTTATTCACAATGTAAGCGTGACGAGCAGTTCTGATTCAGATGAAATAAAAAGCTTATTAGCGCAGCAATTGCACAGCCCTGTTCGTTGGGTAGAAACTGTTCAGTTTCTTGCACAGCAAGGCGTGGATACAATCATTGAATGTGGCCCAGGCAAAGTATTAGCGGGTTTAACTAAACGTATCGATAAATCAGTTGTTGCTTACCCAATATTAGATACAGCAACATTAGATAAAGCAGTACAAGCATTAGGAGAAATCTCATGAGTTTAGAAGGTAAAATTGCATTAGTAACAGGTGCGACTCGCGGTATTGGTCGTGCCATCGCATTAAGCTTAGGTCAACAAGGTGCAACTGTTGTTGGTACGGCAACATCTGAAGGTGGTGCTGAAACAATCACTGCGTTTTTACAAGAAGCAGGTGTTACTGGTTCTGGTATGGTGTTAAACGTAACCGATGCAGACTCGATTGAAACTGTTGTTTCTGCCACTGAAGAAAAATATGGCGCACCCACTATTTTAGTTAATAATGCGGGTATCACACGTGATAACTTGTTAATGCGTATGAAAGATGATGAATGGAATGACATCATTGATACTAACTTAACGCCAATTTTTACAATTACTAAACGTTGCCTACGTGCAATGACGAAAGCACGTTGGGGCCGGATCATTACGATCACTTCTGTTGTTGGTGTGATGGGGAATGCGGGACAAACAAACTATGCAGCTGCAAAAGCAGGTGTTATTGGTTTTAGTAAATCATTAGCACGTGAAGTCGGCCAACGTGGCATTACAGTTAATACTGTTGCCCCAGGTTTTATTGATACCGATATGACTAGCTCTTTGTCAGATGATCATAAAACGGCATTACTGTCACAAGTACCCATTAAACGTCTCGGAGAACCAGAAGAAATTGCTGCCGCAGTTAGCTTTTTGGCTAGCGAACCAGCCGCATACATTACAGGTGAGAACCTAAATGTAAACGGCGGTATGTATATGAATTAGTAGGTTAATTTTATATAAAGTTAACTGTTTTCTGTTGAGATAAGGTCATTAATATGTGATTTAGCTTGTCTCTACTGTGTCCGCACTATAAAATGCGTGCACGTTTTGTATATTTAACTACTGAAGGAAAAATACGTTATGAGTGATATCGTAGCTCGAGTAAAAGATATTGTTGTTGAGCAACTAGGTGTTAACCCAGATGAAGTAACAACTGAAGCTTCATTTATTGATGATTTGGGTGCTGATTCTTTAGATACTGTTGAATTAGTAATGGCACTTGAAGAAGAATTCGAATGTGAAATCCCAGATGAAGATGCTGAGAAAATCACTACAGTTAGCGAAGCGGTTAATTATATTAATTCAGTACAGTCTTAATACAAGTCATTGCTTTACCGTAGCCGCCTAGCTGTGTTCACGCACACTAGGCGGCTACGTTGTTTTAAGCAATAGTGAAAAAGAGGGAGAGACCTAATGTCTAAACGTCGTGTTGTTATAACTGGCCTTGGTGCAATAACACCAGTTGGTTTAAATGTAAAAGAAACTTGGGAGAACATTCTCGCAGGTAAAAGTGGTATTGCACCGCTTACAATCTTTGATGTTTCTGACTATTCTGTACGTTTTGGTGGCAGTATCAAAAACTTTGATATCACTACTATTATCCCTCGTAAAGAAGCTAGAAAAATGGATACATTTATCCACTATGGTATTGCCGCTGGTAAAGAAGCCATTGAAGACTCTGGTATTGAAGTTACCGATGATAATGCTGAACGTTTTGGTGTCGCTATTGGAGCAGGTATTGGTGGGCTTCCAGGAATTGAAGCCGGTTACGATGCCTATTTAAAGGGTGGACCGAGAAAAATATCTCCATTCTTTGTTCCTAGCAATATCATTAATATGGTCTCAGGTAATTTATCGATCATGTATGGTCTAAAAGGTCCTAATATTGCCATTGCTACAGCATGCTCAAGTGGTACACATAATATAGCTTCTGCAGGTCGTATGATTCAATATGGTGACGCTGATATCATGTTGGCAGGTGGTGCAGAGATGTCTACGTGTAAGACTGGTCTTGGTGGCTTTGCTGCTGCACGAGCACTTTCTACTCGTAATGATGATCCTGAAGCTGCTAGTCGTCCATGGGATAGAGACCGAGATGGTTTTGTTCTAGGTGATGGTGCAGGCATGGTTGTTCTAGAAGAATATGAACATGCAGTTAAACGTGGTGCTCATATTTATGCCGAACTTGCTGGTTCTGGAATGAGCAGCGATGCATACCATATGACATCACCCTCTATTGGTGGTGAAGGTGCTGCTCGTTGTATGAAGAATGCGATGGCTGATGCCGGATTGACAGCAGAACAAATTGATTATGTGAATGCACATGGTACGTCAACACCTGCTGGTGATGCTGGTGAGACACAAGCATTAAAAGCAGCATTTGGTCCTGCGGCTTATGATGTTGCTGTCAGTTCAACTAAATCAATGATTGGTCATTTATTAGGTGCGGCAGGTGGTGTTGAAGCTGTCTTTAGTATTCTTGCTATCCAAGACCAAGTTGCTCCGCCAACAATCAATTTAGACAACCCCGATCCTGAGTGTGATTTAGACTATGTGCCTCATACAGCTCGTCAAATGCCTATCGATGTAGCCATGTCTAATTCGTTTGGATTTGGTGGTACTAACGGTACAGTTATTTTTAAGAAGTTAACTTAAGAGACTGATATAGCAGTGATTCTAGTTAACGGAAAACCCGAGAATAGAATTGCTGTTACTGATCGCGGCTTACAATATGGCGATGGTTTATTTGAAACGATCGCCTTTCGACATGGTGTTGCTGAATTTATTGACGCACATTTGCAAAGACTTATAGCGGGTTGCAAACGGCTTAATATTCCATTTCAGCAGTTAGACTCACTTTGTAAAGAGCTCGAATTTATTTATCAAAGCTTGTCTGATACTGACAGTGTTATAAAAATAATCATTACTCGCGGTAGTGGCGGACGAGGTTATTTTGCTGATAAAAGTATTGAACCAACACGTATTATTTCAACTCATGACTACCCCAGCTACCCTGAAAGTAATAGTCAGACAGGTGTGACTGTTCTCTTATGTCAGCATAAGTTGCCAGAAAACCCTGCCTTAGCAGGACTAAAACACCTGAATAGACTTGATAATGTCTTAGCTCGCAATGAGTGGGATGATATAGATATTGCTGAAGGTCTTATGCTTGATCAATCTAATAATTTGATTGAAGGCACAATGAGTAATGTCTTTGTTGTTAAATCTGAACAACTCATAACACCACTATTAAATAAATCAGGTGTAGAAGGTATTATGAGAGCCCAGATTATTGCTGTTGCAAAACAGCTTGGCTTAGCATTTAAAGAAAGTACTGTTACCTTTGATGCCTTGAAAAATGCAGATGAAGTCTTTATTTGTAATAGTGTTAATGGTATTTGGCCAGTAATAGCGGTCAAAGATATCGCCAAATATACGCTAGGCCCAATAACTCATCAGCTTCAACAAGCCTTATTCAAGGTGAAACGATAAGATGCGCTTAATTACAAAGTTATTGATTGTCAGTGCTCTGCTATTCATTATTAGCATCATCGTCATTAATTATGAACATCAACGTTTTAAAACCTCCTTTTTAAATATTCCTCCTGATGGTTTTGTCTATACCGTTAAACCAGGCAGTAATTTAAAGCAAATAAGTCGAGATATTAAACAGGCCGGTTTATCTTCATTTCCTGTAGATTATTTTTATTTATATGGTCGATTGTATGATAAAGCCCATTTAATTAAGAGCGGTGAATACCATATAAAGGCTAATACAACCTTTCCTGAATTACTTGAACAGCTAACAACGGGCAAAGTCATTCAATATTCTTTCACGATTGTAGAAGGCTTCACTAGCCAACAACTTATTAATAGTATTGCTGCTGACAAACGATTAGTAAAAATGCTTACTAAAGAAAATTTAGCCGATGTTATCGTTGCACTTGAGTTGCCAGCTAGCCACGGTGAAGGTGAGTTTTTGCCAGAGACCTATTTTTTTACAGCGGGTACCACTGATAGGCAAGTTCTACAGCGTGCACATAAAATGATGACGTCGACTTTAGAATCTGCATGGAACAATAAGGCTGAAAACTTACCGTATAAAACATCTTATGATGCTTTAATTATGGCATCGATTATAGAAAAAGAAACAGGAATAGCTGAAGAGAGAGCTGAAATTGCAGGTGTTTTTGTTCGACGTTTGAAAAAAGGTATGCGTTTGCAAACTGATCCCACCGTTATTTATGGTATGGGTGCACAATATCAAGGCAATATCCGCCGTAAAGATCTGAGAAGAGATACACCTTATAATACTTATACTCGCTATGGACTACCGCCAAGCCCTATTGCTTTACCTAGTAAAGAATCAATAGAAGCAGCTCTACATCCAGCAGATGGTAAAAGCCTTTATTTTGTGGCAACAGGACAAGATGGTCGCCACGTTTTTTCTAATACCTTAGTGGACCACAATAAGGCCGTTAGAAAATATCAGTTGAAAAAGAAAAACTAATGAATTCAAAATTTATAAGTATTGAGGGAATTGAAGGTGCAGGTAAATCAACACAACTGGCCTTCATTCAACGCTATTTATCTGAAAATGGTAAAAACTTAACGGTAACCCGTGAACCTGGTGGCACCGAACTGGGTGAGAAAATAAGATCTTTACTGTTAACGCCAACAGAGTCAGGAATGGCGGTAGATACTGAGCTATTGCTAATGTTTTCTGCCAGAGCAGAGCATGTTTCACAGGTCATTAAACCTTCACTAAATCGAGGTGAGTGGGTATTGTCAGACCGCTTTACTGATGCAACATTTGCTTATCAAGGTGGTGGCAGGGGGATTGATCAGCAGAGAATTGCTGAGCTTGCTCAATGGACATTAAATGGCTTGCAGCCTGATCTAACATTGCTATTTGATTTGCCTGTTGAACTAGGCCAACAACGAGTTTTGAGTAGAAATGAAGGCATTGACCGTTTTGAACAAGAAAAAGTCGATTTCTTTGAGAAAGTCAGAAGCTGTTATTTGCAACGTGCTCAGCAAGATCCACAACGGATTAAAATAATCGATGCAAGTCAATCTATTGCTGATATTGAAGTCCAAATTACTACAATCCTTAAGCCATTATTTTAAATGTTATATCCTTGGCAAGAATCGCAATGGCAGAATATCAGCCAACAAATTCAGCAACAACGCTTGCCTCACGCACTCTTATTTACTGGAGTGGCAGGCTTAGGAAAATTGAGCTTAGCCAATCATGTTGTAGCGACAGTTTTATGTGAGAATAATGATAAAGAAGCATGCGGGCAATGTCACAGCTGCCAATTATTTATTGCTGGCAGCCATCCAGATCACACCTTTGTGGAACCTGAAGAACTAGGCAAGCAAATTAAGATTGAACAGATTCGACAGCTAAAAGACAAACAAGAATTGACGCCAACAGTAGCAAAGTGGAAGACGGTTATTATCTCTCCCGCTGAAAATATGAATATCAATGCTAATAATAGCTTGTTAAAACTACTTGAAGAACCGCAACAAAACACCTTATTAATTTTGATTTCAGCTAAGCCAGAACGCTTACCTATCACCATTTTGAGCCGGTGTCAGAAAGTAACACTATCTGCTCCCAGTAGTGATGTAGCAATTAATTGGCTACAACAGCAAGCATCAATTGATGAGCAAGAAATATCAACTTTGCTCCAACTGGCTAAAGGAGCACCGATAGCTACTTTAGAACTACTTGAATCAGATATTATTAATACATTGCAGAAAGTTGACCATGATTTTGAATCGTTACTGAAACGAAATGCGAATCCTGTGGCATTAGCTAAAGACTGGTTGCAATATGACTTATTGATGGTGTTAAGTTATCTACAAACTCAGCTTAAAAAACGCATAATATTAATGCAAAACCAAGCTGACAATAGCAGTTCTAAAGAGTTTTGGACTATTTACGATTGCATCATTGCAGCAATAAAGTTAACATCATCTGCAAATAACATTAACAAGACATTGTTAATAGAGCAGTTTATGGTTTCAGTGATCGATAGAAGCCTGAACACTATCGAATCGAAGGGTTAAAATTATGGCGATGAATCCACGTAAAGGTATTTTGTCACTTAAAATAAGCGATGAAAATATGCTTTATCATGCTTACATGCCATTTTTAAAAAGTGGTGGAATATTTATTCCGACCAATAAGGTTTATGAGCTTGGTGAAGAAGTATTCATCTTATTAACCTTAATGAAAGAAGCTGATAGAATTCCGGTTGCAGGAACCATTGCTTGGCTTACGCCAAAAGGTGCTCAAGGAAACCAAGCCGCTGGAATTGGTGTTCATTTTAGTGACTTAGATGGTTCTGGAATGGCTGTAAAAAACAAAATCGAAACCTACTTGGCTGATCGCTTAAAATCCGACAAAGTCACTCACACAATGTAAACCCCAAGAAGTTTAACTATGTTTATAGATTCACACTGTCACCTTAATTTATTGGCAGAAGAAGAGGGCGGCTTGGATGCTGTCATTGCTCAAGCCAAAGAAAATAGTGTTGATCACATTCTTTGCATATCAATTGATAAAGCAAGTTGTCACGATGTAATTAGTCTTGCTGAAAATTATCCTGATATCACTGCTAGTGTTGGCATACACCCAAATGTAGATCAGCAGGAAAACTTTACTGTTGATGAATTAGCTTCTCTAGCCTCACACGACAAGGTAATCGCCATTGGTGAAACAGGTCTAGATTACTTTCGTAGCGAAGGTGACTTAGAATGGCAACGAGACCGCTTCCGTACGCATATTGAAGTTGGTAAACAGCTTAAAAAACCACTTATTATTCACACTCGCGAAGCGCGAGATGACACCATGGATATTCTTGAACAAGAAGGTGCAGAACAAGCAGGTGGCATTATCCATTGTTTTACTGAAAACTGGGACACAGCACAGCGTGCACTTGATATTGGTTTCTATGTTTCTCTATCTGGTATTGTTACCTTCAAAAACGCTGTTGAATTGCAAGATGTTGCTAGAAAACTTCCTTTAGATCGTATTTTAATTGAGACGGATGCACCTTACCTTGCACCCGTACCGCATCGTGGTAAAACAAATAAACCTGCCTTTGTAAAACATGTGGCAGAGTTTCTTGCTGAACTTCGAGGTGATTCAGTTGAAAATATTGCCCAAGCAACAACTGAAAACTTTCATCGTTTATTCCCAACCGTTTAAAGTTAGAGCCGTCATATGAAACACAATCGACTTTTACATGCTTTTATTTTCTTATTACTTACTTTAGGTCTAAGTAGTTGCTCTGATAATAAACCAACATTATTAGCGTTAAATAATGATGCTGTCATTCTTGCATTTGGTGATAGCCTGACCTTTGGCATTGGTGCAAACAGCAAGACGGAAAGTTATCCTGCCGTATTATCGCAACTTACAGGCTTACAAGTAATAAACGAAGGTATCTCAGGTGAAGTAACTGAAGATGGCTTAGAACGCTTAGATGACGTCCTACAATCAGTTAAACCTAATCTAGTTATCTTGTGCCATGGTGGTAATGACATTATCAGAAAACTAGGTAGAGAACAGTTAAAAAACAATTTAAAACAGATGATCATTTTAATTGAAAGTACGGGTGCTGAAGTCGTATTAGTTGGCGTACCTAATTTTAATTTAATGCTGAATGTACCAAAACTATATCCTGAGTTAGCTTTAGATCATGCACTGCCGATTGAGTTGAATATCTTGTCAAAAATAGAGCGTAATCCAAAAATGAAGTCTGACCAAATTCATCCAAATGCTCAAGGGTATAGGCTAATGGCTGAGCGACTGTATACTCTATTAAAAGAGTCAGGTGCTATTTAGGCTGATTTTCAAGCATTTCCATCACTAAAATATCACAGGAACCACAGCCCGTACATGCGCCAGTAGCATCCGCAATGGCATCTAAACTATCAGCACCATCATCAATCAATTGCTGAACTTTAGTTTTTGTTGTGCCTGTACAGTCACAAATAATATCTTCTCGGTGTGTCGTGTTTTGTGTAGGATTTGCCATGGGTATATATAGATAAAAAATGATAAAACTAAGCAATATTGTAAATGATTTTGAGACTTATCATTATTTATTTGAATAGGAATGTGGAGTAATTATTGAAGTTAATTCCAGTAATAATGAGTGGCGGAGAAGGATCACGGTTGTGGCCTGTATCTCGTCAGCAGCACCCTAAACCTTTCATTCGTCTCGCTGATGGCCATAGTATCTTACAGCAGACTTGGTTACGCGGCGCTGCTTTATCTGATGTTGATGAAATTGTAACGGTCACAAACCGAGACTTATTCTTCAAAACACAAGATGATTATTCTGAAATAAAGTCTGAATATGTAGTTAATAATAGTTATATTCTAGAACCATTCGGTCGAAATACTGCGGCTACTATTGTTGCTGCAGCATTACATATTGCTGCAACTCATGGTGATGATGCTATTTTACTTGTATTAGCAGCAGATCATATTATTAGTAAGCAGGCTGCTTTTTCTAAAGCTGTTGCTCAGGCTATTGAATTAGCAAAACAGAGTAAGCTCGTCACATTTGGTATTAAGCCTGAACGACCAGAAACGGCATATGGTTATATTGAAGCAGACGGGTGTGAGGTTGTTAGGTTTGTTGAGAAACCAAGCTCAGCATTGGCCACAGAATATCTAGAGTCTGGTCGATACCTATGGAACTCAGGCATGTTCTGCTTTTCAGCAGGTACTATCATAAAAGAGATGGAGCTTTATGCCGCTGATATTGTTTCAGCAACAACGGCATGCATACAGCAATCAAAATATGCACATGGCGAGGATTACTCTCAGCTACAACTTAATCGTGAATTATTTGCAGCTGTTGCTGAAATTTCTATTGACCATGCCCTTATGGAAAAATCAAAAAACGTCGCTGTTATCCCTTGTGATATTGGCTGGAGTGACATTGGTTCATGGAATGCAATGGCTGACCTTTGTGAGGCAGATGAAGCGGGGAATCGGGTAGAAGGTGAAGCATTACTTGATAATGTAACAAACAGTTACATTCGTTCTGACAGCAGGGTTGTGGGCTTGGTTGGTGTAGATAATCTTATTGTCATTGATACTGCAGATGCTTTATTAGTGGCTGATCGAAATAGCGTGCAAAATGTAAAGCAGATCTATGCAAGACTTAAACAGCAAGACCATGATGCTTATAAAATTCACCGTACGGAAAATAGACCTTGGGGTTCATACTCGGTTTTAGACTTGTATGATGGTTTTAAAATAAAGAGACTTGAAGTTAATCCCGGTGCAAGTCTTAGCCTACAAATGCATCATCACCGCTGTGAACACTGGATTGTTGTAAGTGGTGTTGCAAAAGTATTCAATGGTGGTGAAAATTTTCTGGTTCACAGTAATGAATCAACCTATATCAAAGCAGGCCAAAAACATCGTTTAGAAAATGCAGGGGAATCACTGCTAATTATTATTGAAGTACAAACTGGTGATTACCTTGGAGAAGACGATATTATCCGTTTTGAGGATAATGATTCATCACAAGATAGCCACCATATCGATAATTAATTATCTAATGAACCACTTTAGTTTTAGTGAAGTAAATTTCTACCTTACGGAATAACACATAAAAAACTGGGGTAAAAATTAGCCCAAAGAATGTTACACCTAACATTCCTGAGAATACAGCTACACCGATAGCCTGACGCATCTCTGAGCCTGCTCCAGAACTCATTACTAATGGTAATACGCCCATAATAAATGCAAATGAAGTCATTAGGATAGGGCGAAGTCTTAAACGTGAAGCTTCAATTGCTGCATCTAATGTACTACGCCCTAACTTCTCAAGATTATGTGCAAATTCAACAATAAGTATGGCATTTTTAGAGGCTAATCCTGCCAGTAAAAATAAACTTATTTGAGTGAAAATATTATTATCACCACCTGAAAGATAAACACCGATCATGGCAGATAATATACTCATCGGCACAATGAAGATGATAGCCAAAGGTAATGCTAGGCTTTCATATTGTGCTGCAAGCACTAGAAATACCAAGAACAAACAAAGAGGGAATATATAGAGGGCCGTATTACCAGCTAGAATTTGTTGATAAGTTAATTCCGTCCACTCAAATTCCATCCCAGCGGGCAAAGTTTCGTCTAATATTTTGACAATTTCAGCTTGCGCTTGCCCAGAAGAATAGCCATCTGCTGGGCTGCCATTTAAATCTGCAGAACGATAGGCATTGTAATGCATAGCGATTTCTGGTCCAAAGGACTCTTCAACATCTATAACGGCACCTAAAGGCACCATTTTTCCATCACTATTACGAGTTTGTAGTCGTGTAATATCTTGTGGCGTAGATCGGAATTCTTTATCTGCCTGAGCAATTACTTGATAGGTTCTACCAAACTGGTTGAAGTCATTAATATATAAAGATCCCAGATAAATCTGCATAGTACGAAATATTTCTTCGACTGGAATACCAAGCTGAACAGCTTTGGTTCGATCTAAATTGGCCGTTAGCTGAGGTACATTGACATTATAATTTGAATATACTTGAGTCAAAGCAGGGTTCATATATGCTTTTTGTTTGACCTGTTTAACCACATCATCTAAGACTTTGTAACCTTGATCTGAACGATCTTGAATTTGTAGTTTAAAGCCACCCGTTGTACCTAAGCCTCTTACAGGCGGTGGTGGAAATATAGCAATAAATGCCTCAGGAATAGCATTAAATTTTTGTTGTAATCGTCCCGCGATGGCATTTGCACTTAGGTTTGGATCTTTTCGTTTATCAAAGTCTTCTAAAGTAACAAAAACAATACCTGCACTCGCAGTATTAACAAAGCCATTAACTGACAAGCCAGGGAACTGCACAGCACTGACAACACCTTCTTCTTCTAATGCTGCATTAGCCATATCTCGCATTACATCTTCAGTACGATCAAGTGTTGCACCTGTAGGTAATTGAGCAAAACTAATCAAATACTGCTTGTCTTGTGCTGGAATATAACCTGGTGGAACCAACTTAAAGCTGTAAACAGCGGCGCCGACAAGAATAGAAAAAAGCACCATCATAATTAGTTTCCGAGAAGCAAAAACATGAACTCCTTTGGTATAAGCATGTTGGCTTTTATTAAACATTTTGTTAAATAGATTAAAAGCCCAGCCAAATAGGAAATCCATTACTTTAGTAAGCCTGTCCTTAGGAGCATCAGGGGAGCGTAGTAATAATGCTGATAAAGCTGGGCTTAACGTGAGTGAGTTTAATGTTGAGATAAATGTAGCAATCACAATGGTTAAAGCAAATTGCTGGTAAAACATTCCCGATAAACCACTAATAAAGGCAATTGGAATAAATACACTGGCAACCACTAAAGAGGTGGCGATGATTGGACCAGTTACTTCTTTCATTGCTTGCACAGTTGCGTCACGTGGAGTCATTCCTTCACGAATGTTTCGTTCAACGTTTTCTACAACAACAATAGCGTCATCAACAACGATCCCGACTGCCAATATCAAACCGAATAATGATAAGACATTAATGGAAAAGCCGAGAAGGTGCATAAATGCAAATGTACCAACAATAGAGACAGGCACAGCAAGTAAAGGAATAAGAGATGCTCGCCATGTTTGCAGAAAAAGAATGACGACAAAAACGACGAGGGCAATAGCTTCTAACAGGGTTATAACGACAGAATTTATTGAGCTACGTACAAATACAGTCGGATCATAGACAATACTGTAATCAAGATCTTGTGGGAAGTCTTGCTTAAGTCTTGCCATGGTTGCACGTACATTATCTGAGATATCTAATGCATTGGCACCAGGTGCAGCAAAAATTGGGATTGCAACTGCAGGTTTATTATCAAGCAAAGATCGTAAACCATAACTTTGAGCATCCAATTCAACACGTGCGACATCTTTTAGGCGGGTTACAACACCATTACCATCACGTTTAATTAATATTTGCTCAAACTCTTCGACAGTTTGCAATCGACCCTGCACATTGATAGGGAGCTGTAGTTGTATATTTTCCTTATAAGGAGGGCCACCAACGGCGCCAGCCGCTACTTGAATATTTTGGCCCCGAACTGCTGTTACAATCTCATTAGGCGTCATATTGTGCTCAGCAACTTTGTCAGGATTCAGCCAGACACGCATGGCATAGTCACCAGAGCCAAATAACCTAACTTGACCGATGCCCGCAATCTTTGCCAACTGGTCACGCACATGAAGTGTTCCATAATTCCGCAAGTAAAGCATGTCATAACGTTCATTAGGTGAACGTAAATGCACCACCATTGTTAGGTCTGGAGAACTTTTAGTCACCGTAACACCTAATTGACGCGTAATATCAGGTAAGCGTGGTAAAGCTTGAGAAACACGATTTTGCACAAGCTGCTGTGATAAGTCAGGATCTGTTCCTATAGCAAACGTCACTGTCATCGTTAGCTTGCCATCTGTTGATGCAAGTGAACTCATATACAACATGTTCTCTACACCATTTATTTGTTCTTCTAAAGGTGTCGCAACGGTTTCTGAAATAACAGCCGGGTTGGCTCCTGGAAAATGTGCACTAATAATAACTGAAGGAGGGGCAACTTCAGGATATTCAGAAATCGGCAATTGGAACATTGCCACCAAACCAAATACAAAGATTAATAATGAAATAACACTGGCTGCAATAGGCCGGTCAATAAAATGACTTGAGAAACTCATTGGGCTTTACCTGATTCAGTTGGCGCAACAAGCATATCTGGCTGGATCCGCATCAAACCACGAACAATGACCTTGTCTCCTATCGATAGTCCAGAGTGTACGATTCGATAGCCGTTGATGCTGTCGCCAAGCACTACTTGACGATAGGTAGTTATATTATCGTCATTGA
>Ga0209707_1000268_pt1 | contig 33517 bp, 29 predicted proteins | sample EN4Hudsemesocosm_FD_184630 | JGI IMG/M metagenome (GOLD analysis project Ga0209707, IMG submission 184630) | Methane-oxidizing microbial communities from mesocosms in the Hudson Canyon - EN4B Hudson Canyon (SPAdes) (version 2) | ecosystem: Environmental > Aquatic > Marine > Cold seeps | place... | reverse complement strand
GAAGGCTTTAAAGGTATCTTAAATGGCGACTACGATGCAATGCCAGAACAAGCGTTCTACATGGTTGGTGCTATCGAAGAAGCTGTAGAGAAAGCAAAAACACTTTAAGCTTTCAGGAGAAGAATCATGGCGATGAATATACATGTTGATATCGTAAGTGCCGAAAGAGAAATCTTTTCTGGTTCTGTCGAAGCTGTTTTTGCTTCAGCAGTGATGGGTGAATTGGGTATCTACCCACGTCACACACCATTGTTGACTCGCCTTAAAGCGGGTGAAGTTCGCGTTTTAGTGAACGGTAAAGAAGAGCAATTCTACGTTTCAGGTGGCATGCTTGAAGTTCAACCTCATGTTGTTACAGTATTGGCTGATACAGCAATGCGTGCAGCAGATGTTGACGAAGCAGCAGCACTAGAAGCGAAAGAAGACGCACAACGTGCACTTGATGATGGTGATGCGAAGATGGATATAGCTGAAGCTCAAGCTAAAATGGCTGAAGCAATGGCTCAACTTCGTAGTATCGAGCGTATGAGAAAAACTGCAGGTGGCAGTCACTAATCTGACTTCAACCTCTAAATTAAAAGGCTGTCATTATGACGGCCTTTTTTTTGCCTAAAATTTAACATTGCTTAGCCAGCCCCCTAGAATCTAAGCAATGTTCATGTGTATTTTGTTAGAATTAGCGTTATACCATTTTGGAAATATTAAGCTATGTCATTAAGCATCATTATTCTTGCCGCAGGTAAAGGCACCCGCATGAAGTCGGCAACGACGAAAGTCATGCATCAGCTTGCAGGTAGGCCATTACTTGAACATGTTATAGATACGGCAAGCTCACTTACTCCAGAGAGCATGGCGGTGGTGTGTGGTAATGGTGCAGAACAATTAATGCCCTTACTAGATAGTCGTTCAATACCATCAACGATGCAACATGAACAATTAGGTACTGGTCATGCTGTGATGCAAGCTGTATCTGTATTCGAAAGCTCTGATCAAGTCTTAGTGTTATACGGCGATGTGCCATTAACACAGCTTGCAACATTAGAAGCACTCATTAACAGTGGCGATCAAAATAGCCTAAGAGTATTAACAACTGAGCTGACTGATCCAACAGGTTATGGACGAATTGTACGTAATGATGCCGGACAGGTTATCTGTATTACGGAACAGAAAGATGCTGATGACAAGACCTTAGCAATCCGTGAAGTTAATAGTGGCATTATGGTCTTGCCTTCTAAATGGTTAATTAATTCACTTGATAAACTAAAAAATAATAATGCACAAGGTGAATACTACCTTACTGATATGGTGGCATTAGCCGTTGCCGATGGCTTAACAATCAATACGGTTTGTTGTGAAGATAATGCTGAGGTTGCAGGCGTGAACACTCGCCAGCAATTAGCAGAGTTAGAACGACATTTTCAGTTATTACAAGCAAACGCATTGATGACAAATGGCGTGTCACTGGCAGATCCCTCTCGCATAGATGTACGTGGGAATTTACAAACAGGAACAGACATTAGCATTGATGTGAATGTGATTTTTGAGGGTGATGTTACGCTTGCTGATAATGTTGAGATTGGTGCCAATTGTATTATTAAGGATTCAGAGATCGGTGAAGGTACCATCATATTGCCTAACAGCATGATTGATTCAAGTAAGGTAGCTGCAAACGTTAATATTGGTCCTTTTGCCCGACTAAGACCTGGTACAGTTCTATCTGATAACGCTAAGATTGGTAATTTTGTCGAAACTAAAAACGCAAATATTGGTGAGGGTTCTAAAGTGAATCATCTTAGCTATATCGGCGATACTGATATGGGGAAGGGCGTGAATATCGGTGCGGGCACAATAACGTGTAATTACGATGGTGCTAACAAACATCGTACCACTATCGGTGATAATGCATTTATCGGTTCTGATAGCCAGTTAGTTGCCCCTGTAACCGTAGAAGAAGGTGCAACGGTTGGTGCAGGAACAACGTTAAGAAAAGATGCGGCTAGTGAAGCTTTAACGCTGACTAAAAGTGTTCAGAAGACGGTCTCTAGTTGGAAACGTCCCGTTAAGACTAAAATGTAGGTTGGGTTTTAACCCAACATGTTGACGTAAGTATCACCACTCTTGTTGGACTGAAGTCCAACCTACAGTTCACGAAGATTGTAGGAGTGATGCTCGTCTTAACGTAATATTAAAAACATAGCTCGTCCATTACGAGTAATGTTTAGTAGTAACTGTTTACCATTATTAAAAACGAGCGGCTTGAAGTCTTCTAGGTTTTTGATGGTTTGTTTGTTCACGGAAGTAATAATATCTTTAGCATGTAAGCCCGCATTTTCTGCAGCGCTACCACGTTTTACCGAGTAAACCATGACACCATCAATCTTGCCAAAATAAGGTGAGGACTCTTCAATATCACCAAAAGTAGCACCTGATAATTTAGGGTGTACATCGTTTTGACTTACCTGTTTCTGCATTTCTTTTACTTTCGCTTTAAGTGTTTTTTGCTCGCCATCACGAAGAATAGTTAATTCGATAGTTTGGCCGACCATTAGTAAGCCAATGGTATTACGCAGGCTATCAGCATTAAGTAGTCTATGACCATCAATAGCAGTAACAACATCACCTACCTGTAAACCAGCAGATTCAGCAGCTGAATCTTTGGCGATGCGAGTAACAACAGCGCCACCTCCTGACTTAATATCAAAGGCTTTGGCAAGTTCAGAGTTAATATCTTGCATTTGCACGCCTAAATGAGCGCGGCGAACTTCGCCATATTCAAGTAACTGATCAGTAATTTGTTTAACCATATTACTTGGAATGGCAAAGCCGATACCGATGTTGCCCGCTTTTTGGCCCGGTGAGAAAATGGCGGTATTAATGCCGACAAGTTCACCGCGAAGGTTAACTAGTGCGCCGCCTGAATTACCAGGGTTAATCGAGGCATCAGTTTGAATAAAGTTTTCATAACCTTCAATTCCCAAGCCACTACGTCCTAAGGCGCTGACAATACCAGAGGTGACCGTTTGACCTAGGCCGAAGGGGTTACCGATAGCAACAACAAAATCGCCCACACGTAGTTGGTCGGAATCAGCTAAAGGCAAAGCCGAAAGGTTTTCAGCAGGGATCTTAATTAATGCCACATCAGTAGCAGGATCACTACCGACTAATTCAGCTTGGAAACTGCGTCCATCAGTAAGTGATACTGTAATTTCATCTGCACGATGAATAACATGATTATTGGTTAGAACGAGACCTTCTTTAGCATCAAAAATAACACCTGAACCTAGACTTTGCTTGCTGCGTTGGCGAGGTTGTTGTTCCGGAATATTAAAAAACTTTCTAAAGAAAGGATCGTTAAGTAAAGGATTATCACGTACTTGAACATGACTTTGTGTGGCGATATTGACTACGGCAGGTTTGGACTGCTCTAACATCGGTGCCAATGTTGGCATTTTTCCTTCACCATCAAACCAGCTAAAAGGTAAAGCTGCGACGGCAACTTGGGCAAGCAATGATATCCCTGCCAGCCATACAAGCGATGTTTTAAATCGTGTCATAGTCATCATTCCCTTACAGTGCGTTTTCTAATTCTTCTCTAGGGTTAAAACTGAGCTCTTCAGCCATCTGTTGGTAAAATTGTGTTGCAGCATCACTGTCAGCAGCGGGCGTCATAATTTGTAAAACAACAAATTGATCACCTGCTTCTTTACTTGGCAAGCCTCGGCCTTTAAGACGCATTTTCTGGCCGCTTTTAGCACCTGCAGGGATCTTGAGGTTAATCTTGCCTGCAAGTGTTGGCACTGTCACTTTAGCACCTAATGCCGCTTCCCATGGGGCAATGGGTAGATCAAGATAGACATCTTTATCTTCCAGACGGTAGTGAGCATGTGGTGCAATCGCGATCTCTAAGAACAAATCACCTGGGTTATTTCCCATGCCAGCCAACCCTTGACCAGAAAGGCGAATCTTTTTGCCTGCTGTAATACCTGCAGGAATTTTCACATTCAAGGTGCCAGTTTGGTTTGAACCACTTGGACGACGAATGGTTTTCTTTGCTCCTGAAAAAGCATCTTCCAAACTGATAGTGATCTTCGTACTTACATCCTCACCTTGGGCATAGAAATTATCTCTGCCACCACCACCCATGCCGCCGCCACCAAACATACTATCGAAGAAACTACTAAAATTACCATCACCAGCCCCACCTTGCTGTCCCCAACCTGGAGGAGGCGTGAAAGATTGGCCATTTTGGTAATTAGAACCAAACTGATCGTATTGTGCTCTTTTTTCAGGATCTTTTAAGGCCTCGTAAGCTTCACCCACTTCTTTGAATTTTGCTTCGGCATCAGCTTCTTTACTAACATCAGGATGATATTTACGTGCTAATTTACGATACGCTTTTTTAAGCTCATCTTTTGAAACATCCTTGGCCACACCGAGGATCTTGTAATAATCTTTGTATTCCATTGAGTATTTTTCTACATTAAATTGATTTGGATCATAAATGGGGGCTTTAGTTGCTATTTTCAAGCCTAAAATGGAATTTTATAGTATGGCTAGATTATGAGTGTGAGAGAATCCAAGTCACTGATTTTATTGTCTATATTAGAGGTTTATAATGTTCTCGCTAAGGAAGATTTCTTTATTAGTTGCCCTGGCAAGTTGCTGCACCACGTCATATAGCTAATGTTCGTTTAGGTTGGAATTTCACGTCTCAAAGTCGCGCTGAATTAGAATGGGTACATGTGGGGCAGTATTTTACTGATGAAACAGATTGAAGGTCATGATTTGCTGCATTTAAGAGCGAATCACAAAGTGACAAATAATTTAACAATTCATGGACGAATTAATAATATGCTTAATACTAAATATGCAGAAAGAGCAGATTTTTGTGGGTTTGCTGGGGATCGTTATTTTGTAGGTGAAGAGAGATCCTTACATGTTGGAGCAAGTTATAAATTCTAAGGTTAAGGCTTAAATTGCAGGCATAAAAAAGCGGTGATAATGAGAGTTATCACCGCTTTTTTGTTTGTAGGCTTTTCAAATAATCTCGTCATTGCCGAGATCTTTCATCGGCAATCTATGGGGAATTAAAAGAGTCAGTATCTTTAGATTCCCGCTTAAAGCATGCGGGAATGACGGGTGGGGCATACGGGAATGACGGGCCTTTTCCTTATCGTTGTGAACGAGCATAACGAATCGCTGCACGAACTTGGTTAGGAGCTGTGCCGCCTAAATGGTCACGTGCTGCCACTGAACCTTCTAAAGTAAGCACCTCAAACACATCATCGGTAATGTGGTCAGAGAAACCTTGTAGTGTTTCTAGGCTCATTTCAGATAAGTCTTGGTTATGTTTAATGCCATAAGCTACTGACAAACCAACCACTTCATGAGCATCACGGAAGGCAACACCTTTACGTACTAGGTAGTCAGCTAAGTCTGTTGCAGTCGCATAACCACGTAATGCGGCGTTACGCATTGGTTCAGGTTTTACTGTAATTGCTGTCATCATGTCGGCATAAACACGTAAAGATCCTAATAATGTGTCGATTGTGTCAAATAATGGCTCTTTATCTTCTTGATTATCTTTGTTGTAAGCCAAAGGTTGGTTTTTCATCAAAGTAAACAAATTGAACATATTGCCGTAGACGCGACTTGTTTTACCGCGAATCAACTCAGGAACATCAGGATTTTTCTTTTGCGGCATGATTGATGAGCCAGTACAGAATGAATCACCTAGATCGACAAAGTTAAATTGTGCCGATGACCAGATAATAAGTTCTTCTGAAAAACGCGATAAATGCATCATCAAAATAGAAGCAAAGCTATTAAATTCGATGGCAAAGTCACGATCACTCACAGCATCGAGTGAGTTGAGGCAAATGCGTTCAAAGCCGAGTAATTTTGCTGTAAGTTCACGATCAATTGGGAAGGTTGTTCCTGCTAATGCCGCTGCCCCCAATGGTGATGAGTTGACTCGTTTTTCACAGTCATCCAAACGTTCAGCATCACGCACTAACATTTCAAACCACGCCATCATGTGATGACCGAAGGTAACAGGTTGTGCAGTTTGAAGGTGAGTAAAACCAGGTAGGATTGTGTCGGCTTCACGCTCAGCAACATTTAATAATGCTTCTTGCAGGCGGTTTAATTCAGATCGGATTGGGTCGATCATATCGCGCAAATATAGGCGTACATCAGTGGCAACTTGATCATTACGCGAGCGACCGGTATGTAGCTTTTTACCGACTTCACCGATTAAGGCAATGAGTCGTGCTTCAATATTCATATGCACATCTTCTTGTGCAATTGACCATTCAAACTCACCATTTTCAATTTCAGTTTGAATTGTTTCTAGGCCGGCAATGATTTGATCACGTTCGTCATCGCTTAAAACATCAACGCTAGCAAGCATTGTCGCGTGAGCAATTGAGCCCTGAATGTCTTGTTGATACATACGTTGGTCAAATTGAACGGATGCGGTGAACTCTTCAACAAAGGCATTGGTTGGCTGTGTAAGACGAGCTGATGATAGTTTTTTCTTAGGCGCGGTCATAATTCAAATCTTAAATTATTGTAATTAAAGCAGGAATTATAACGCGGTTATTAGAGAATCATGGCAGAAATGCTAGAATTCTATTTAATATAAAAATTAAACCACGTAGACATGGATCACACAGAGTGGAAACAACGCTAACTTTTCTCTGTGCTCTTGGTCTCTGTGGTGAATGTTCCAAACTGGAAAATTAAATGACTTGTTGGGTTAAAACCCAACCTACATGCATTTAATCTACGTAGGTCGGGTTTTAACCCGACACAGGACCGAAAAAGGAAGCGAAAAAAACAAATGACGAACAGAATCATAAAAATTGCTACTCGAAAAAGCCCATTAGCGATGTGGCAGGCAGAATATGTCCGTGATGAATTGATAAAGCTGCATCCTAGCTTACAAGTTGAACTTGTAAGAATGAGTACTCAGGGCGATAAAATTCTTGATGTGCCTTTAGCTAAGGTTGGCGGTAAAGGTTTATTTGTTAAAGAGTTAGAGCAGGGTATGTTGGCGGGTGATGCGGATATTGCTGTGCATTCAATGAAAGATGTGCCGGTAGAGTTTCCTGAAGGTTTACACTTACCCGTCGTCTGCCCGCGTGAAGATCCGCGCGATGCTTTTGTCTCAAATACCTACCAATCATTAGAAGACTTACCGCAAGGCGCGAAAGTCGGTACATCAAGTTTACGACGTGAATGTCAGTTACGTACTGATCGTCCAGACTTAGATGTTATTCCTTTACGTGGCAATGTAAATACACGCTTAGCGAAGCTAGATGCAGGTAATTACGATGCGATTATTTTGGCTTCGGCAGGTTTGAAGCGTTTAGGTTTTGAAAATCGTATTCGTAGCGCCTTAACACCAGAACAAAGTTTACCGGCTATTGGCCAAGGTGCGGTGGGTATTGAAACGCGTATTAATGATGATGAAGTTAATGCTTTAATTGCCCCACTTAGATGTCCAGATACATGGATCACAGTGAGTGCTGAGCGAGCATTGAATAAACGTCTTGCTGGTGGCTGTCAGGTGCCGATTGCAGGTTATGCACTGTTAGATAATGGTGAGATTTGGTTACGAGGTTTAGTCGGTCGCCCTGATGGTAGCGAGATGTTACGTGCAGAAGTTAGTGGCAAAGCTGAAGATGCAGAAGCATTAGGAATTGCCTTAGCGGAAGACTTATTATCTCAAGGTGCAGATAAAATCTTAGCCGATGTCTATGGTAGATAATGCATCATTAAATGGGCTTAAAGTCCTAGTCACACGGCCTCAGCAGCAAGCCAAGAAGCTGTGTGACATGATAGTAGCATTAGGTGGGCAGGCAATTACTTTTCCTGTGATTGAGATTGTGCCAACAGATGTGCAAACTTGGCCTCAGTTTGATCTTGCCAAGCAAGATATGCTCATTTTTGTTAGCCGGAATGCGGTCTCAAATTTTGTTGAAACACTCGCCGTACCTTTAGCAGAGCATATACAATTAGTATCAGTAGGAGCAGGTTCAGCAGCCAGTATGCTCTCTCATGGCTTACGAGTGGATATTCAGCCTAGTCAGTCAATTGGTAGTGAAGGTCTCCTGCTGATGCCTGAGTTTGATGATATGACGGGGAAAGAAGTATTAATAATTCGTGGTAAAGGCGGCCGAGAATTATTGGCAGATACCTTGGTGGAGCGCGGTGCAACGGTACGCTATCTTGAAGTGTATGAACGTGCATTACCAACAGTATCGACAGAACAATGCGAACAGGCTTTGACAGCTGAGTGTGTTGTTTGCACCAGTGTTGAAGGTGTAAACAATTTGAGCAAATTACTACAAAAAGGCTTGAAAACATTATTAGATAAGCCGATGCTTGTAGTGAGTGAAAGAATTAAAAACTATGCACAGACATTAGGATTTCAACGTATTATTGTTACTTCCAATGTGAGTGATAGCGCTGTTTTAGAACAATTGATCAACATGGAAATATAACGATGGAAAATAAAACTGAGCAACAGGATGTCATTCAGGATGCTGAGCTGATCAGTGTTGGGGTGAATGAGAAAAAGTCTAAATCGAGTTTTATCTGGGTAGCGCTGCTGATTTTATTGTGTTTGCAGGCCGGCTCTTTTTGGCTATGGATGCAGAAAAAAGAATTAAATGAAGACCTGAATCAGCAGTTTTCATCAGCGATGACATCCTTTTCTGAGTCATCTAAATTAGCTCGGTCATTACAAGATGCTGATACGGAAAATAAGAAGCAGCTTTCTAGTTTAGATTCAAAACAACAGTTACTGGCCGAAAGTGTTCAGGAATTAAGTGATAGTCAGCAAATCACTCGAGGTGATATTGAGCAATACTGGGCTTTGTCTGAAGTTGAATACTTATTAAATGTGGCAAATCAACGAGTGTTACTAGCCAAAGATGTTTTAGGTGCTAGTGAAGCGCTTGAAATGGCTGATGTGCGAATAGAAGCCTTGTCTGATTATCGCTTACATCCTTTGCGAGCATTATTAGCCGAGGAGCAATTAGCACTATCTTCTGTTGTTAAAGTGGATGTTGATGGCATGGCACTGCAATTACACAGCGCCTTAGAGACAGTTGATAATTTACAAGTATTGATGGCGCCACCTGTAGTAGAAGGTGAAGAAGGAAGTGCCTCTACTTCTGATAAATGGCAGGGTGCCCTAGATCAAGCATGGCAAGAAGTTAAATCATTGGTGGTTATTCGCCATCAACAAGATGGTGGCGCGGCCGTGTTAGTACCGGAGCAACGTTATTTCTTATATCAAAATTTGAAACTGAAATTGGAAACAGCTCGTTTTGCTTTATTGGGTGGAAAAGCATCAGTTTATGAAGCTAGTTTAAAATCATCAGCGCAGTGGTTAGAACAGTATTTTGTCGGTGAAGAACGTGATGCGATGTTGGCTTTGATCACTGAACTGCAATCGACAAATATCGAGCTTACCTTGCCAGATATTTCTGCTTCATTAGCTTGGCTAAAAGGATTTGAACGATGAAATCCTTAATTATTATCGCGTTGGCATTAGTGCTGGGGGCTGGGGTAATCTGGGTTGCAGACTTTGAGCCAGGATTTGTCGTGCTGCAATATGGCAGTTGGAGCTTAGAAACCTCGTTGGTTATTTTCACTGCTGGTTTTTTAATATTGTTAGTGGCGAGTTATATTGCGCTGAGAAGTACGGTGTTATTAAAGCAAGCACCACAAAAATTAGCTGCTTGGAATAGTGAACAGCGCCATAAGAGAGCTGGCCAAGCACTTACACGAGGTTTAATTACCTTGGAAGAAGGTCGTTGGGCAGAGGCAGAACGGTTACTGGTTCGTCATGCATCAAATAGTGATACGCCTTTATTACATTATTTAGCTGCAGCGAGAGCCGCACAAAAGCAAAATGCTGCTGAGCGTCGAGATAATTATCTTCGCTTAGCACATGAAACAACTAAAGGTGCCGATGTGGCTGTTGGTGTTGTTCAGGCCGAACTACAATTGGCTACAGGACAAAAAGAGCAGGCATTGGCAACTTTGCAGCATTTGCGAGAAATGTCTCCCAAACATCCCTATGTTTTGCAATTATTACAGCAAGTGTATTCAGATATGAATCAGTGGCAGAGCGTGCAAGAGGTACTGCCGGATCTGCGTAAACGCCATGTTCTTCCAGCATCAGATGTGAAGGCTTTATCGAGTGATGCAACGGCAGCTCAATTACAATCAGCTATTGATAAACAGGACTGGCCTTTAATGGCATCGGTTTGGCAGAAACTTCCAGCTAAACAACGTAAAATAGAAGCCTTACTTGGCCGCTATGTTTCAGGTTTATTTCAGCAAGGTGAAGAAGGTCAGGCTGCGGCATTGATAGAAGCTTTCTTACAAAAGCAGTGGAGTGATTCTTTGGTATATCAATACGGGGGCATTTTGCATGGTAGTGATCTGCTTAAACGTTTAGCAACAGCCGAAAAATGGTTGAAAAACAGAGAAGACAATCCATGGTTATTATTGACGCTTGGCCGCTTGGCTCAAGCTAATAAACTGTGGGCAAAAGCTGAGGAATATTTACGTTCTAGCCTTGATAACGGGCCAAGAGGTGAGACTTATCAGGTCTTAGCTGAAGTAATGGCTGCTGATGGTAAGGATGAATTGGTTGCCGATATGTATAAACAAGGTTTGGATCTTATGTTAAAACAAGAACAGATGCCTATATGAATATTTTTAAGAGTTATAAATAGAGATGAATGGAGCAGGGACTCACTACCTTTTTGATATTTTGGCATTATTACTGGCAACAGTCATTATCGTGCCTTTTTTCCATGCCATACGTTTGGGTGCGATTTTAGGATATTTAACCGCTGGGGTGGTTCTTGGACCTTGGGGTTTAGGGATTATTACTGAAGTAGATGAAATCCGCCACTTAGCAGAATTTGGCGTTATCTTCCTATTATTCATTTTAGGAATAGAGCTCAAGCCTGATAAGTTATTACAAATGTGGAAGATGGTTGTTGGCCTTGGATTGGGGCAACTACTCATTACTGCGGCAATTATTTTTGCCATCGCGATAGGCTGTGGTCTTTCATCAAGCGAGGCTCTGGTAGTGAGTTTTGGGCTTGCTTTATCCTCCACTGCATTTTGTTTGAAGCTATTATCTGAGCGTGGTGGAATCTCTACTGTTATGGGGCGCATGTCCTTTTCCATCTTATTGTTACAAGATCTTGCTGTTGTTCCTCTATTGGCTTTAGTTTCTTTCTTAGCTGGTAGCGAGGCAGGAGGGGCGACCACTGAGTTTAATTACCTTTATGCCGTTCTCGTTATTATCGGCTTACTATTAGCTGGACGATATTTACTGAATCCAATATTGGGTAGAATTGTAGCTAGTCAGGATCCTGAAGTATTTATTTCTGTGGCCTTGCTATTAGTATTAGGTGTGGCTTGGCTGATGGAGTCGGTAGGTTTATCAATGGCTTTAGGGGCTTTTCTTGCCGGACTTATGCTGGCGGAATCACATTATAGACATCAAATTGAAGCTGATATTTTACCCTTCAGGGGGATTTTACTCGGTCTGTTTTTTATGACCGTAGGAATGGGCATTGATTTTGGTCTGTTATGGGATCAGCTAGGCCTCATTATATTGTTAGCTATTGGACTGATGAGTATTAAGGCCGCAGTGGTATATGGCTTGGCAAGAATCAGCGGTGCTCGTCATGATGTTGCTTTGCAAACAGGTGTTTTGTTATCACAAAGTGGTGAGTTTGGTTTTGTTATGCTGGGTTTTGCTGCTGCATCAGGTGTATTAGAGATAAAGTTGAGTCAGATGATGATATTGATTATTACTCTAACCATGGTGCTCACACCCTTTGTCGTTAAGCTTGCTAATGTATGGATATTGAAATTTTATAAGCCGGACTTAGGAGATCAAGATAAGTATGCCGAGTTTATTGATGACTCTGAAGAGCATGTGATCTTGGCTGGGTTTGGCCGGGTAGGTGCCCGGATTGGTGCTTTACTAGGAGCGGCAGGGGTGCCATATATTGCCCTAGATTTAAAGCAGGATAGAGTTAAAAATGCACGAGCTCAGGGCTTTCCGGTCTTTTTTGGTGATGCGAGTCAAGTGAAAGTGTTGCAGTCAGCAGGAGCAGATCGAGCCAAAATGTTAGTGATTGCACTTGAAGATCCTGAAAGAGTAAATAGGCTGGTGTCTCAAGTTCGACAACATTATGCTGATATGCCAATCCATGCTCGGGCGAGGGATCGTTTTCATTGTGCAAGTTTGATTACGGAGGGTGCAACAACAACGGTATCTGAAACATTAGAGACAAGTCTACGATTAACAGAAGAGGTATTGTTGGGCAGCGGTGTTGATGGTGTTGATGTAAAACGGGTTATTGCAGAGTTCCGTAATGAATACTATTTAGATGTTGTTAAGAAAGTGACGGAAAACAAAGTGGTTATGGGCGAGTTAAGGCATTAATCGAGCTCCACCATACGTACATTTTAAACTGTAGGTCGGTGCTTTAACCCGACATGTTGGACTAAAGTCCAACCTACATGATTATCTTAATTGGCTGCCCTTACTGCCGCGGCGATTGAAACTGTCGTGCTTATCTTGCTCTTCATCATGTTCAGTCTGACAAGGAACGCATAGGCGTACGCCAATAATAGCTTGTCGACGTGCTTCTGGGATTTTAGTATCACATTCTTCACAGCGAACCAAGCTTTCACCTTGTGGTAATTGGCTTCGAGCCAACTTCACCGCATCTTCTACACTGGCGTCTATTTGATCTTGTACTGCGCCATCTTTAGACCATCCGCCTGCCATAATGAGCTCTTACAAACGCATTGGCATAACAACATACTGCCGTTCTAGTTTTTCATCCGCAGGTGTAATTAATACACTGCTATTATCATCGCTAAAGATCATTTTGACTTTGTCATCGGGTATGGCATTGAGCAAATCAAGTAAATAGGCATTGTTAAAAGCGATTTCTAATGATGCCCCTTCATAATCGACAATGATTTCTTCTTCTGCTATTTCTTGTTCTTGGTTAGTAACCGTTGCTTTCAATAAACCAGATTCTAGGTTTATACGGACACTTCGGTGTTTATCATTGGATAAGATTGCAGCGCGAGACAGTGCTTGTTTAAGCAATTCACGATCTGCGATAACTTCTTTATCGCCACCAAGTGGTAATACACGCTCATAGTTCGGGAATTGACCATCGATTAGCTTTGAAGTGAAGTGTAGATCTGGCAGTTCAATTTTGATTTGCTGATTACTAAAAGCAATCGTCACATTTTCATCACTATCATTTAATAAGCGACCAAGCTCCATAATGGCTTTGCGAGGAATAATAATATTGCTTTTGCTTGCGACTGAAGTTGATGTCGTTAGGCTACCTAAAGCCAGACGATGCCCATCAGTAGCAACAGTACGTAAGACATTGTCTTCACGCTCAAGAAGTAAACCATTGAGGTAATAGCGAACATCTTGGCTTGCCATGGCAAAGCTTGTTTCATCTAATAATGATTTTAATGCCGACTGAGGCAGGCTAATTTCATCAACATAATTTGCCCCTTCACTATCGGGGAAATCTTCACTTGGTAGCGTTGCCAGTGAAAAGCGACTTTTGCCGGCACGCACCACGGCTTTATTATCTTGAGCTTTAAAACTAATAGTGGCATTGCTTGGTAGGGCGCGACAAATATCAAGAAATTTACGAGCAGAAACGGTCGTTTTACCTTCCTCTTCGACGGCAACGGCTAAGGTCGCAATCATTTCCAATTCCATATCGGTACTGGTCATGGAGAGTTGATTGCCATGAGCTCGCAATAAAATGGTTGATAAAATAGGTAGCGTAGCTCTACGTTCAACGATGCTACAAACTAATTGTAAGGGGCGGGCAATTGTTTCTTGGCTTACGGTAAATTGCATGATCAGTCTCTCAGCTTAGCTTGATAGGGTTCTAAGTAAATTGCGGTAATCTTCAGCGATTCGGGTATCTGTTTCTTTTAGTTCGACGACTTTACGGCAGGCATGTAATACCGTGGTATGGTCGCGGCCACCAAAGGCATCGCCAATTTCTGGCAAACTATGATTTGTGAGTTCTTTTGCTAATGCCATCGCGACTTGTCGTGGGCGGGCAATAGAGCGTGTTCGCTTTTTGGACAGCAGATCAGAAACACGAAGTTTGTAATATTCAGCTACGGTTTTCTGAATGCTATCTAGTGTGACTAATTTTTGATGCAAGGCTAAAAGATCTTTTAATGCTTCTTGTGCCATCTCAATAGATAAAGGCTGATTAGTGAAGCGAGAAAAGGCCATAACACGTTGCAAGGCACCTTCTAAGTCACGCACATTAGATTTAATACGTTGAGCAATAAAAAAAGCCACATCTTCAGGCAGCATGATTAAGTTTTGCTGTGCTTTTTTAATTAATATTGCGACACGGGTTTCTAACTCTGGAGGTTCAATCGCAATCGTTAAGCCCCAACCTAAACGTGACTGTAGGCGCTCATCAAGGTTTTCAACTTCTTTAGGAAAGCGGTCACAGGTGAGGATAATTTGTTTTTGCCCTTCTAATAAACTATTGAAGGTATAGAAAAATTCTTCTTGAGAACGTTCTTTCTTAGCAAAAAACTGGATGTCATCAATTAATAATGCATCGGCACTACGGTAATGGGATTTAAATTTATCGATGACATTATTACGCAGCGCGGTAATCATATCCTGAACAAAGCGTTCTGATGATAAATACATTACTCGGGCTTTAGGGTTGTCTTTCTTAATTTGATTACCCACCGCTAACATTAGATGAGTTTTACCTAAGCCTGTACCGCCATATAAAAATAGCGGGTTGTAACCACTGGTACCTGGAGACTCAGCAACATGAAGAGATGCTGCACGCGCAATTTGGTTTGATTTACCTTCTACGTAAGACTCAAAGGTAAAAGCGGGGTTTAGCGGACTACTGATTGCCGGTTCAGAGCTAGGAGCTGACCGGTTAGCTGTTTTGGGTGTCGATTCTTGAGGTTTAGCATCCGCTTTATTACTGCCAACTTCAATGCTGGCTGAAGCAATTCGACCCTGGCTTAAAGCGCCAAGAAGTTGATTGATTTTTGCCTCGAGCTGCTCTTGAACCCAAGCCTGAACATAGGGGTTGGGAGCCAATAGCTGCAAGCTATCAGCGGTTTCGATTGCCTGTAGTGGTCGAAGCCAAGTATTAAGTTGCTGTGCCGACAGTTCACCTTCAAGGTGGGACAAGCATTTTTCCCACAAGGGTGATGACACGGCAATTCCTTATACATTGGAGTTAATTCGAATATTGATACCATTGTAGTATACTTCTTGTAGCGAGACGATAAAACTTATCCACAGCATTTATTTTTCAATAATAAATTATCTCGTTATTTTATTGACTTGCAGTAGTTGTAGCCATTATAATTCCTCGGCTAAATGTCCGGCCGCATACTTTCGGCGTAAATGGCATACCAGAATTAATATAGTGGAGTTGGTGAAATGAAAAGAACTTTTCAGCCTAGTAATATCAAACGTAAACGTACTCACGGTTTCCGTGCTCGCATGAGAACTGTTGGTGGTCGTCGCATCATTAACGCACGTCGTGCAAAAGGTCGTGCAAGCTTAACAGTATAATTTCGCTTTAACTTATCTTCATTCAAGATATTTTAAGGAGAACATGACTTGGCATCATTTAGCCGAGCCATGAGAATGAATAACCCGAGGGATTTTTCTCGGGTATTTCGTCAAGCCAAGCGCGCAAGTGGTACAGGTTTGACGATATTAACGGTTGAGAACTCTGTGGGCACTCCTCGCTTGGGTTTAGCGATAGCAAAGAAGCATCTAAAGCTTGCAAATCGTCGCAATCGATTGAAGCGGATTATTCGCGAGTCTTTCAGACAGCATCAATCCGACTTTCCAAATATAGATATTGTCGTGTTGACTCGGCCTGATGTTATTAAGCGCGATTCAACTGAATTATGGCAAGCATTGGAGCGACATTGGATAACCGTGGCAGCGCAATGGCAAAAAAAATCCTGATTTTGTTCGTCCGAACTTATCAGCTACTGATCAGTCCATTATTAGGCGCAAATTGCCGCTTCCAACCAACTTGTTCCCGTTATATGATAGATGCGATTGATCGCTTTGGTGCCTTAAAAGGTACTTGGCTAGGTTTGCGTCGACTTTCACGTTGTCACCCTTGGCATGAGGGTGGTTTAGATCCTGTTCCTGAATTAAAGAAAAAGACACACAATGGATAACTTTAGAACCTTTTTTATCTTCGGTTTACTGATCGTCTCATTATTATTGTGGGAAGCTTGGCAAAATGATTATGTCCGCCCACAACAAGTGGCAATGCAAACAAATGAGGTTAACTCACCTGCTGCGGATGATTCACTCCCAGCCGTCGAATCAGCTGTAGGTAATCAACAAGACCTTCCTGATATGCCGGTTGTACAGTCAGCTGATAGCTTGCCTGCAATTGCTCAGGCTGTAGCTGTGTCTAGTGCAAATAAGGTGCATGTTAAGACAGATTTAATCGATGTCATCATTGATACGCAAGGTGGCGATATTCGTTCTCTAGCCTTGTTAGCCTACCCTGTAGAGTCTGAAACACCCGATATCCCAGTACAATTACTAGATGATGCAGCTGCAAGTTTTTTCGTTGTTCAATCTGGTTTACGTTCAGATTCTCCTGCCCCAACTCATTACGATCAATACAGTGCAGAAAGTAGTTCTTATGAATTATTAGATGGCCAAGATACTGTTGTTGTTCCTTTAACCTGGATCAGTGATGCAGGCCTAAAAGTAACCAAAACATATCGTTTCAAGCGCGATAGTTATCTAATCGATGTTGATTATCAAGTTGAGAATAATAGTGGAGAACGTTTTTCTGCTTATCCTTATGCTCAATTCAACCGCAGTCGCCCACAAGAAGATTCAGGTTTTATCTACACTTATACCGGTGCAGTATTTTCTACTCAAGGTAATGAGTACGAAAAAATAGACTTTGATGATTTAGATGATGCAGCTTTCGGTAGAACAGCAACCGGCGGCTGGGCAGCAATGATCCAACATTATTTTGTAGCGGCGATGATTCCTGCTGACTCAGAACAAGAAAATGGCTTTTACGGTAAATCAATTAATGAGCGTAACTATACTGCGGGTATGAAGCTACCAACACTTAGCGTTGCTAATGGTGATGTGGCTCAGTCTTCGTATCAAATGTATCTCGGTCCTAAGCAACATCAACGTTTAGAGCCTATTGCTGAGAACTTAGACTTAACAGTTGATTTTGGTAAATTAACCATCATTTCTCAACCTTTATTTACGATTATGGAATGGATCCATAAGCTAACAAATAACTGGGGTTGGTCGATTGTATTTTTAACTATTTTGATTAAAGCTGCGTTTTACCGCTTGTCTGCAAAAAGTTATGCCTCAATGGCTGGAATGCGTAAGTTAACGCCAAAACTAGCTGTTTTGAAAGAGCGTCATGGTGATGATAAGCAAGCCTTTAATAAAGGCATGATGGATTTATACCGAACTGAGAAGATCAATCCTTTAGGTGGTTGTTTGCCCATCTTAGTGCAAATGCCAGTATTTCTAGCATTCTATTGGGTATTAGTTGAGGCGATTGAATTACGCCAAGCACCCTTTATCTTTTGGTTACAAGATCTAACCGCAATGGACCCATATTTCATTCTGCCAGTATTGTTTGGTTTGAGCATGTTCTTCCAGCAGAAGCTAAACCCTGCACCACAAGATCCTGCCCAAGCGATGGTGATGAAAGCATTCCCAATTGTTTTCACAGTGTTCTTTGCTTTCTTCCCATCAGGTTTGGTGTTGTACTGGGTCGTGAATAATATTCTATCAATCGCTCAGCAATGGTATATCACTCGTAAACTAGGCGCGCTTTAGGCCGCAATGGATACGATAGTTGCAATAGCCACTGCGCCTGGGCGTGGTGGTGTTGGCATTGTTAGATTATCCGGCAAGCAGAGCGCTACAATAGCTAAAAGTATTTGTGGCAAGTTAGGTGAACCTCGCTTTGCTAAGTTCGCTAACTTTCGCGATCATGATGATGAAATCATCGACAGCGGTGTTGTGCTCTTTTTCCCCAATCCTGCTTCATTTACTGGTGAAGACGTTATTGAGCTACAGGGTCATGGTAGTCCTTTAGTTCTAGATCGTTTATGTCAGAGAGCGATTAGCCTTGGTGCCAGAATGGCTCGTCCGGGTGAGTTCTCCGAGCGTGCATTCCTTAATAATAAAATGGATTTGGCTCAAGCCGAAGCTGTTGCCGATTTGATTGATAGCTCAACAGAACAAGCAGCACGAAGTGCTATGCGATCTCTGCAAGGTGTCTTTTCTGATCGTGTTAATAGTCTCCTTACTCAATTAACTGAACTACGAATGTATGTTGAAGCCTCAATAGACTTTGCTGATGAGGAAATTGATTTTCTGGCTGAAGCTGCAGTGGATGAACAAGTTAAAGGTTTATTGAAGATTGTAGATGGCATTACAAGTAGTGCCCAGCAAGGAAGACTACTACGTGAAGGTATTAGTGTTGTTTTAGCAGGCCAACCTAATGCAGGTAAATCAAGCCTTCATAATCAATTGGCTGGCCATGATGCTGCAATAGTAACCGAGGTTGCTGGCACAACTCGTGATATCTTGCGTGAACAAATTCATCTTGGTGGTTTGCCTTTACGTATCTCCGATACGGCAGGCTTACATGAGTCAACAGATATTGTTGAGCAGGAAGGTATACGCCGCACTCAAAATGAAATTGCTCAAGCAGATCACATTCTGCTCGTCATTGATGATAATGCCGGTATGACGCAAAAAGATGAAAAAATACGTGCTGATTTGCCCGATCATATTCCATTAACAGTCATTCGCAATAAGATTGATAAACAAGACAAACAATCAACTTTGACTCAACAAAATGGTGATACCGTATTATTACTATCGGCTAAAACAGGCCAAGGCATGGATCTCTTAGAGCAGCATTTGTTTGAGTCTATTGGTTACCATCCAGAAGATGAAGGTGTCTTTATCGCTCGTCGTCGCCACCTTGACGCTCTAGCTCGAGCTCGAAGTGCTATTGAGTCAGGTTATAACTGCTTAGCTGGAATGGGGGCTGGTGAGCTCTTAGCTGAAGAGTTACGCCAAGCTCAACTAGCATTAGGTGAAATAACGGGTACCTTTACCAATGAAGACTTACTTGATAAGATTTTCTCTAGTTTCTGTATAGGTAAGTAAAACCGGCCACCATCACTTTATATTGAGATTTAGATGCAAAAATATTTTAAAGTAAGGTTCTCAATTGTTATTGCCTTGATGATCTTATTAGGTGGCGCCAGCATTTACTTTATTAATAATGTCTATTCCACCACCAAAAACATATATGAACACCCTTACCGGGTGAGTAATGAGCTAAAGGAGATAAAAATCTCCGTACATAAAATGTACTTAGCAACGCTGAATGAGAATGACATCGACTACCTTTTTCTTGGTCAACAAGATTCGGCAAATAAAGAAAGCTTAAAGCTTATTTCAGATCTATACCTTGGTGATGTTGAAGAGCTTAATAAGGTAAAAAGCCTTTATGAAAACAGTTTTTCTAAAAGCCTTACTAAAGAGCAAGCATTTATTGATGAGGGAAAACTTGCTCAACTATTATTAGCAATAGATACTCTTTCTGATTTTGTTGACAATAAAGCAGCAGAACTTTATAAGGCTGCAGAACAAGACACACAATATTATTCTGCTTATATTGGCCTTTCTTTATTGGTAGCTACAATTATTTCGGTGTACTTACTAATACATACACTGAAAACGCTACGCGAAATCGCCATGAATAGAAAACAGTACCAGTATTTGATTGATCAAAATGTCATGATTGCAGCGATAGAAGACGACGGGCGTATTTTTGATGTGAGTAACAGATTGAGCCGGTTTATTTCTGCTAAAAAAGAAGAGTTAACATCTCGAACGCTCAGAGAAGTCTTCTTTTGTCATGATGATGAACAATTTGTAGATATGTGGCAACAAGTTAAATCAGGTGCGACATGGCATGGTGAAATTCCGGTAACGGAAGACAATACAACGATGTGGTTAGGTGTTGACGTTTTACCCATGCAAAATACTGATTACAGCTACTCTGGTTTTCGATTATTGGCTCATGATATAAGCAGTCGTAAATCGTTAGAGAAAATATCGATAACGGATAGTCTAACGGGGCTGTTAAATAGACGATCATTAGATGACGTGCTTGAACGGCAGACAAAACTAGCGATTAGAAATAAACAGCCATTAACCGTGGGCATGCTGGATGTCGACTTTTTTAAACAATATAACGATACTTATGGACATCCTGCTGGTGATAAAGTCTTAACGCATTTAGCCTCTTTATTGGCGAGAATGCTAGGTCGTCCTGATGATTTTGTATTCCGAATGGGGGGAGAAGAGTTCTTCTTTATTTTTAATAGTCAGGATACCGACAGTTCAAAAGGCTATGTTGAACAAATCCGTAAAACGGTGAAGGCGCTTAATATTGAGCATGAAAACAGCACAGTTGATGAGTATCTCACTGTGTCGATTGGTGCTGTGTTTTTTGCTGGTGAGGGGGTTGTAGATGGAAAACTACTGATGTCAGATGCAGACGATAATCTTTATCGCGCGAAAGAAACACGCAATAGTGTTATTCAGACAGTAGAAGGTGAGGCTGTTCTTAGAGAAGCTTAAGTAAGGAGGTGCCTTCCCATACCAGTGTATAAGAAGGCTCTCAATGTTGTTATATTATGGCGAAAATGAAGAACCACAACCACAGGTAGTTGTTGCATTAGGGTTGCGAATAACAAACTGCGAACCTTCGATGCCATCAGAGTAATCAATTTCAGCACCAACAAGGTATTGATAACTTGTTGGATCAATCAATAGTGTGACCCCACCTTTTTCAACTTCAGTATCACCTTCACTGATTTCTTCTTCAAAGGTAAAACCGTATTGAAATCCTGAACAACCACCACCTGTAATAAATACACGTAGTTTAAGTTGATCGTTACCTTCTTCTTCGATTAGCGCGCTTACCTTGCTGGCAGCGGCATCGGTAAAGTTAACAGGGCTAGGCATTTCACTCATGGTGAACTCCAATATTTAAATAGTGATCTAGACATTATGCAAGACTGAGTAATTTAGTCAAGATTAGACTTATAATATTGAGGTAATATTGAGGAGACAGAGAGCTCATTAATCTAAGTCGATGAGATTATTTTCGAATAAACCCAACCGTTTCTTTCAGTTTTAGATCAGATACCTTAATATAGGAAGGGGTATATTGAATAAAGGAATATCTCTCTAAATTGCTACTTGGTTAAATATAGGCTTACACGCATCAAAATTTTCAGCAGGCATACAATTTCTCACTTTATTTTATTGTTTCTCGCAATATTTTCGATTGCGCCATCAGTATTGGCTGATGAGCCAGAGAAGCAAGCACTAGAGGCTGTTACTTTACAGTTGAAGTGGAAACATCAATTCCAGTTTGCGGGCTATTATGCTGCGCTGGAACAAGGCTTCTATGAGCAAGAAGGTTTAGATGTCGCTATTGAGCCATTAACATCTGAGCAAGATATTATTCAGCAAGTCGTTTCTGGCGATATCGAATATGCCGTTGGCGGCTCAGGAATTCTTGCTCACTATGCTTCCGGCACACCGATTAGAGCTTTGGCTGCCATTTTTCAGCATGATGCCTTGGTTTTTATAACTAAACAGTCTTCTGAGATTATTAGCCCGTATGAGATGGCGGGAAAACGAATTATGTTTGATGGCACAACAGGTGATGATGCTCCCTTAAGTGCGATGTTGAATACAGCAGATATCAAACGAAATGCCTTTATATTAGTAGAACCAGACTTTAGTAATCAGAAGCTGATTAATGATCAGATTGATGTGATGTCGGCCTATATTACGGACCAACCTTTTCAGCTAAAAGAACAGGGGATTGATGTTAATATTATCAACCCTCAAAGTTATGGCTTTGATTTTTATGGCGATATTTTATATACCAGCACCGCTGAAGTAGAAAATAATCCTGGACGAGCAGAACGTTTTCGCCGTGCGTCTCTTAAGGGCTGGCAATATGCTTTAGATAATCCAGAAGAGCTCATTCAGATAGTTAAACATAAATACAAAAGTGAATCTTCACTTGCGGCCTTGCGATATGAAGCTCAACAGACTCGAAAGCTCATTTTGCCCGATATTATTCCGCTTGGGTATATTGATGAGAGGCGGTTACGCCGAGTAGCTGAGACTTATGCTGAGTTGGGTTTGGTTGGGCCCTTAAGTGAACAGAAATTAAAGCGTTTTATTTTTAATGGATCAAAGCCACTAAAATTATCAGCTAAAGAGCAAGCTTGGTTAAGCCATCATCCTGTTATTCGTGTTGGGGTTGATCGTGATTTTGCTCCTTATGAATGGGTTGATGAGCAAGGGCAATACCTTGGTTTAGCTGCAGAATATATGCAGTTACTGGAAGAGAAATTAGGCATACGCTTTGAAATTATTCACGATAAGCCATGGCATGAAATTCAGGCAATGGCAGAGCGCGCTGAGATCGACTTGTTGTCATGCTTAAATAGTAATCCAGAGAGAGATGAGTTCCTGACTTTCACAGATAGTTATGTGAGCAATCCATTGGTTATTGTTAATGCCAATAATAATGGTTATATAGGTTCTCTAGCCAAGCTGTCTGGAAAGATAATAGCGGTGGAAAAAGACTACTTTACTCATGAGAAGCTAGTTAGAGAATATCCTAATATTAATTTGATAGTGGTCGATTCGACTAAGGAAGCATTAACAAAAGTAGCGGTAGGTGAAGCGGACGCCTATTTTGGTGATGCTGCTTTTGCTAATTATGCGATTAAAAAATCTAATTTATTAAATTTACAGTTTGCAGGCGAAACAGAAGGCACAAGTAGTTATCGTGTGGGGGTCATCAAGTCTCATCCTGAATTATTTTCCATTATTAATAAAGCATTAGAGAGCATTGGTGAGCAACAGCGCTCAGAAATCGAACAAAAATGGATGGGCTTAACCGTTGAAACGGGTGTAGCGATGGAGACAATAGTAAAAATTGCATTGTTTATTGCCATTACTATTGTCATCATTTTGATTCGCCACTATCGGCTCTCTCAGGAGAAACAAGCCTTACAAAATATAAAAGATGAGTTGCAGCTTTATGGTCGCGTTTTTACTGAGGCACATGAAGGCATTACAATTACAGATTCAGATGGGCTTATTGTCGATGTTAATCCCAAATTTTGTGAAATTACGGGCTATAGTCGTGATGAAGTAATTGGCGTAAATCCGAGTCTACTAGGTTCTGGCAAGCATGGCCCTGAGTTTTATAAACAAATGTGGACAGAATTAAACAGTGTAGGTCACTGGAATGGTGAGGTATGGAATAGAAAGAAAAATGGTGAGCTATATGCTGAGTTATTGACGATTTCAGCGTTGAAAAATAATCAAGGTGAGGTTAAACATTTTGTTGGCTTGTTTTCTGATATTACTCAAAATAAACGCCAACAAGAAAAACTGCATTTGATGGCACATTATGATGTGCTTACTCAATTGCCTAATCGCGCCCTGTTTGTTGATCGTTTTTCTCAGGCTATTGCTCACAGTAAACGACAAGAATCTCTCCTTGCGGTGTGTTTTCTTGATTTAGATAACTTTAAGCCTGTTAATGACACGTATGGTCATGAAGTAGGCGATCATTTATTAATTGAAGTTGCACGACGAATCCAAGTCAATATTAGAGAAGAAGATACTGTTTCTAGGCAGGGGGGGGATGAGTTTGCCATTTTATTAAGTGATATTCACTCAACTGCACACTGTCAGAAAATGTTAGATCGACTGCATAAATCGTTGGCACAACCTTATTTAATTGGTGATGTGAGCATTAATATAGGTGCCTCCAGTGGTGTTACTTTATACCCTCTGGACGATGGTGATATTGATACTTTGATACGACATGCTGATCAATCTATGTATCAGTCAAAACTAGCCGGTAAGAATCGTTATCATTTATTTAATGCTGAGCAAGATCAACAAATCATCAAAACAAATATTCGTTTAAAAGAAATACAAGCTGCGTTTTCAAGGAATGAGTTTTGCTTGTACTATCAGCCCAAAGTAAATATGAAAACGGGAGAGGTATTTGGTGCTGAAGCTCTGATTCGTTGGCAGCATCCAGAGAGAGGCATTATTCCGCCCTTTGAATTTTTACCTATTATCGAAAATACTGAGTTGGAAGTGGAGGTTGGTGACTGGGTTGTTGCTGAGGCAGTTAAGCAGCTTGATACATGGCAACAGAAAAATATTATTTTAGAAGTGAGTGTTAATATTTCATCTCGCCATCTACAGTCTCCGACCTTCTTTTCTCAATTGGATAATGCATTAGAAAAATACCCAAGCATTGATTCGCAGCATCTACAGTTAGAAATATTAGAAAGCAGTGCTTTGGGTGACTTGACGGCAGTCAGTAGTATCATTAAAACTTGTAAAGAAGCGTTAGGTGTCAATATTGCTTTAGATGACTTTGGTACGGGTTATTCATCATTAACACATTTACGAAGCTTGCCTGTAAACACGATCAAGATAGATCAAAGTTTTGTTAGAGATATGCTGGATGATCCTAGTGACTATGCCATCATTGATGGTGTTATTGCTTTGGCAGGTTCATTTAACCGAGAGGTTATCGCTGAGGGTGTCGAGACTATTGAGCATGGTTTGATGCTGCTTCTTATGGGCTGCCATAATGCACAAGGATATGTCATTGCCAGACCAATGCCTGCGGCTGATATTCCAGCATGGTTGACCGCATATAGCCCTAATCAAGAATGGATAGAATGTGGCAAGAAAGAGTTAACGGTTAAAGAGAAGAAAATAGAGTTACTTAAGGTTATGCTTGAATACTGGTTTAGTAATGCAAAACAATCGCTATTACATGTAGATGATGGTGAAGAGACAAAAGTTTTAATTGACTATAAAAAATCTCATCACAGCACGTGGGTTGAACGGGCGAGGCAAGAACTTTTATTTGATGCCGACTGGCTAAATAGATTGGCCGAAGAAAATGAAGCTATGTATCAATTAGCGCATGCTGTGAATGCTAAGTATCATGCGGGTCAGCTTGATGATATTCAAACTGAGCTGGATACTATTGAAAAGGCTTATGAAAAAGTGACTGCGATATTAGCCGCTTACAAATAAGCTGAAGATGCAGTATTTTCAACCGTCATCCCCGCATGCTTTTAGCGGGGATCTACTAATGCACTAGACTCCCGCTAAAAGCATGCGGGAGTGACGGGAATTGGAGTTCCTGTATCTTCAAGCGATGGGTATAGATACACCCGATTTATTCGGGAGGAAGTCTTAAGTTATCTTCTTCAGCATCAATGACTTCATGCCCTAAATCAAGAATGGCCTCCTCCTCCTTATTCATATGAATAAGTTGACCATTTACTTTCGAGCCCATGGCCATTTCAAGAAGTTGATAATAGACATTTCCTTGAACCTTGGCTTTCGGTGCTAACTCAACATGTTGAGAGGCATACACATTACCGGTAATGGTGCCGTTAATGATAATATTAGGCACTTTAATCTCACCTTCTAAGTTACCTTGCTCACTCAAGGTTAAAACAGACTCTGTATCCCCTGTTGCCTGAATATTACCTGTAACACTGCCATCAATTCGTAAGCCGCCACTAAAACTAATATCACCTTTGATATGTGTATGCTGACCGATTAGAGTGTCCAGACGAGTTGATTTGTTTTTACGTTTGTCTTTATTAAACATGAGACACCTTAGTGTTAATTATCGGGGCTTAATTGCCAATCAAAAGTGCGTGACAATGACGTTTTCTTTTTTTGTATGAGTTCAACCGTTATGCTGATTGGCTGAATATCATCCGTTATTTTGATTTGACCTTCAATGACTTGTACATGACGAAGGTTTAATTGTTGTTGCTCTAGGATCTGTTTTTCAGCCGTTCCATTATTATCATTATTCAAGACTAAATTAATGGTGCCAGTTATTGGCTTATTAACCTTTTTACCTTGTGAAATGACGAGGCGATAGCGAATGATATCAGCTTGAGCATTATCTACACGTAGATGCAGTTCACGAATTTGTAATTTGCTAGAGGCACTTCCCTGGGTTATTGACTGATAAAAGAGTAAGTCTTTATTTAACGTAAGCACTTGCTCTTGCAGTTGACTTAGCTCTTTCCTCAGTTGGCCTGTTGTAGCCTGTTCAAGAGAAAGTTGAGAGTAGTGTTGATCGGACGTGAAAGTATATTGTTCGTTGTGTTTTTGTAATTGTGTTATTTCATCGGTTAATTTTTGAATATTGTCTTGCTGCTTGAGCACCTGTGTTTGTTGAAAATACCACTGCACGGCGAAAGTAAGGATCGCAACGGAGATGACCAGCATAGCGGTACGATGTGGTTTTGGCTGATGAATAACGTGTTTAGCTAGAGATGACATGATGAATTATGGCATCGTCGCAATAATATCTAGTGCTAACGTTTCTTCAAAGCCAAACATGATGTTCATGCATTGGATGGCTTGACCTGAAGCACCTTTTACTAAGTTATCAATAACGGATAGAACAACAACCGTATCGCTACCTTGAGGTTGATGAACGGCAATTCGACAAGTGTTTGCACCGCGAACACTACGAGTTTCAGGGTGGGCACCAGCAGGCATAACATCGACAAAAGGTTCATTAGCATAACGCTGTTCAAATAAAGCTTGCAGATCAATATTTTTGTTTAAACGACCGTAAAGTGTGGCATGAATACCGCGAATCATTGGCGTGAGATGTGGAACAAAGGTTAGCTTCACTGGCTGGTCGCTGGCAAGGTTTAGTCCTTGTTCAATTTCAGGTAAGTGGCGATGGCCTGCAACAGCATAGGCCTTCATGCTTTCAGAAGATTCAGCTAATAATGCGCCTACAGATGCTTTTCGTCCTGCACCGCTCACACCTGATTTTGCATCAGCAATAAGGTGTAAAGGATCAATAAGGTTATTTTCTAATAAAGGTAAAAACCCAAGTTGTGTCGCTGTTGGATAGCAGCCAGGAGCGGCAACAAGTTGTGCAGCCTTGATTGCTTTACGGTTCACTTCAGGCAAGCCATAAATGGCTTGCTCAAGAAGCTCTGGAGCCGTATGAGGCATGTTATACCATTGCTCCCACTGCTGAGCATCTTTAAGGCGAAAATCAGCAGACAAATCAATAACACGTGTTCCGCGAGCAATAAGTTCAGGTACAAGTGCCATAGCGACGGTGTGAGGCGTTGCAAAAAAGACAACATCACAGGCAGCCAGCAGCTCAACATCAGGTTCAGTGAAGGCGAGATCTACATGACCACGTAAATTAGGAAATAAGTCACTCACGGCCAGCCCAGCTTCACTACGTGATGTGATGACTTGTAGTGATACTTCAGGGTGTTTTGCTAATAGTCGTAATAGCTCTATGCCTGTATAACCTGTACCGCCAACAATACCTACTTTGATCATCTTGTTTCTCTTGAATAAGGTGTAAAGTGAACATAATAAAAGAGTGGCCGCTAAAGCAAAAGCATTATCACTCTTAATCACTTTTTAGAGTTAATAGTTTAATAAACTTTCTAGTCGTTGTTTTTGGCGAATGTAATGATATGTGGAGTAGTTCACACCTTCAGGAAATGATAGCTCAGTGATGTATAAAGGATAGTGATCATTAGATTTTCGTAGACTTGTTACTAGCTCATTAACTTGCTGGAACAGAGCTTTATCATTTGCTTTACCACTAAATTGATATGTTCCACAGTGGATTATGCATTGCGCATCTTCTTTCGAAGAGGCCATTTCAATAGTAACAGGTAAATATTCTTGTTGGTTTATAGCCGTTAAAGGCATTGCATTTAAACTCCAGCCTTGCCCTCTTGTTTTTACTAGGCGATAGAAGCGGAGATGCGCAATGTCCTTTTTTATTTTTAGCTTAGTTAAGAAGCGGTGAAAATGCGTATTTAATGTTGATTCGGTTAAGCCACTAAATTCTTGCTGAAAAAGTGTTCCTAGATCGTCTAAAAAATACAGGGTAATAATTTCTTTCTGTGAGGAAAGAAATAAGGTTATTTGATTGGGAGATTGTAAGCGTAATAATTGGGCAAATAATCCACTGGAATCAAGAAAAGGGTCTACCTTTGTTTTTGAGAAATGAGTTTTCTCTGTGGCCAGTATTTTCAGAATATCTTGCTGTTTTGAAACTAGAGAATAGTTACAACTACCTGGTTGCCATTGGAGTAAATAGTCATTTTCTGCAATAGAAATAAGATAGTCACCGCACTCTTTATTAGATTTATAGTGAGCAGTTACATCGCTATAAAGTCTTGATAAGCGCATCTCTATAGATTTTCCATGTGCCTCAGAGGGGCACCAACACTTTGTTAGCTCTATCGATCTTTTACTTGGTTGCCATAAAAGTATAGTGCTCATCATTTCAAGTATTGCAGTGTTGCCACGATGAGAAAAGTAATGCCACTGCCCCCAACTAGAGTAGATCAGTCCTTCAATGGTGAAAACAAGGTTTTGTTTTTTGAGCGCATAATTTAAGGGATCATTTCGTAAGCTAGAAACGACTAAACCTTGCTGGCTGAGTGAGTCTTGATGGCCCTCATTTTCAAGATTAGCAAAGAGCATTACCTGCTCTAATTTTGCCGGTTCATTCAATAGTGTTTCAGCAATGATTGGTGCTTGTTCTGATAATGGCGAACGCAATAATTGTTGTACAAGTTTGAGAACGAGGCTGACGGCTACCTGCTTGGTATGATCGGCTACTTTAAGTCGATTTGCATGGATCAGCATATGATTCCTGACCGCCCACGTAATGACATGGAGTAGTGATTTACCCTTAAATAAAGCTTGTTCTTTCTCTGATCCGAGTGGAATATCGTTAATGAACCAGTCTCCATCATTAGTGAAGCGATGAAGGTATACGTCTTGTTCAGTATTTTTAGGTAATAATGCGGTGGGTAAGTTAGGAATTGTATCTGGGGCAATATCATGAAATAACTTATATTTATGGTTTATTTTTTGATTTTGCTGGTCGAACTTGAGCGCTTGATTTTTTGCGAACTGAGTGAGGCTATCTCTAACAATAAGATGAAGCTTACTGAGCTGCTGAAACTCAGATAAACATTGTCTATAGCTTGAGTTTTGGCGTTGATCTAGTACTTGAAAAAGATGCTGTGGCCATTGCCATGATGAGGCAAGTTGTTTGATAAATTCACGCCGCCAAGGATAACGAGCTTGTGACACATTTTGTGATAGACGTTCATTAAATAAAACATAAAGCGACTGTTGGGCTAGTAATTTATCCTCACTACTAATCGTGGGTGAAGCCATTACTGCTTGTAGCTTTAAGGTGTTCGTATCAAGTTGCAAAGGCTCTTTCTCGCCTTGGTAAACAGCTTGCTTAGCATGGCTGCATAGATATGGTGTGTTGGGGGCGTTATCAAGACGGTGTTGAGAGTAGGCAAGATTAAGTGCGGAATCTAGGCCCTGATCTAAGGCTGAGAGTAATAATGAAGTACTTTGATCCAGTAAGTGTTGTGTGCTTTCTTCTGGAAGGGGTCCAAAGTCAATAACACTGGCATGACCTAATAGACGTTGTTGAGTAATTGTTTTAGCGGCCTGAGCGTAGTCTGACTTTTCTTGTTCAGGGCTAATGGCCCACCAAAGAGGCGCGCTACCAGCCAATACAAGTCCATTAAGGTAAAAGCGACTTAAATCATCGGCAGATAGTGTGTTTTGGCTTAATGATTCTTTGGAGAGTAGGCGAGTATGAAGTGTAATATCTAGGCTTCTAGCCCAGCTTTCGATTCCTGCTAGTTTTTGTAGTAAGTGTTCAGGTTGACTGGTCTGAGAATCATGAACAAGCCATAGTTCAAACGTTGCCGTTCCAGGATATTGAACGATGCCCGGATCATTAATTAAATAAAGACCTAAAAGTGGGTAATGTCGAAACGGTCTGCGTTTGAAATTAAAATGAGGGTTGATTGATTTTGCCGCGTCAATAACTGCATTGCTAGGTTGATAACCAACAATACCGATAGGAGTGTCATCACTAATATAACCGGGTAAATCTTGAGAATTAATGTGAAATAGCAAAGCCAGCAAGTCAAAGAAGTCTTGCTGGCTTTTAGGTGCTAGTTCTCGCAATCGCTCTATCCGTATGCGATTGATTGAGAGGAACTGAGTTAGAGCTTGGACTGCCTCCACTACTTATCCATTTTTCTTGGTTTAGTGACGGAAATGACGCATGCCAGTGAATACCATCGCAATGCCATGCTCATCAGCTGCAGCAATAACTTCATCATCACGCATCGAGCCGCCTGGTTGAATGACGGCACTAATGCCTGCTTCAGCAGCAAGGTCTAAACCATCACGGAATGGGAAGAAGGCATCGGATGCCATCACAGCACCAGGTACGGGTAAACCAGCATCATCTGCTTTGATTCCAGCAATTCGGCTACTGATGACACGGCTCATTTGGCCTGCACCAATACCGACCGTTTGTTGGTTTTTAACGTAGACAATGGCATTTGATTTAACAAATTTTGCTACGCGCCACGCAAATAACATATCTTGCATTTGGTCATCTGTTGGTGCTTTTTTGGTCACAACTTTCAATTCGTCTTGAGTGACTAAAGCTGTATCGCGATCTTGAACTAATAGGCCACCTGTTACACGTTTGTAATCTAAACCTTCAGCTTGTTGTGCTGGGAGTTCGCCACAGCAAAGTAGACGTACATTCTTCTTAGCACTAACCACTTGTTTAGCTTCATCACTAATTGATGGGGCAATGATAACTTCAACAAATTGACGATCAACAATCGCTTGTGCTGTTTTAGCATCAAGTTCACGGTTAAAGGCGATGATGCCACCAAATGCTGATGTAGTATCTGTATGGTAGGCCAAATCATAGGCTGTTAATAAGTCATCAGCTACAGCCACACCACATGGATTAGCGTGCTTAACAATGACACAGGCTGGAGACTCTGGGAAGGCTTTCACACATTCAAGCGCTGCATCAGTGTCGGCAATATTGTTATATGACAGTTCTTTACCTTGAACTTGAACGGCTGAACTGATTGTTCCTGCTTCAGGTTCTGCTTCAGTATAAAATGCTGCTTTTTGATGTGGGTTTTCACCGTAACGCATGTCTTGTGCTTTGTTGAACTGCGTATTAAATGTACGAGGGAAGCTGTCTTCACCAGCATTATCTGTATAGGCATCAGTAATTTTGCCTAAGTGATTAGCAATCGCACCATCATAATGAGCTGTATGTTCAAATGTTTTCACTGCTAGATCAAAACGAGTTGCATCATCAACAGCGCCAGTTGCTTCTATCTGTTCTAATACGCGGCCGTAGTCAGCAGGATCAATCAATACAGTTACTGATGCATGATTTTTAGCTGCAGCACGCAACATGGTTGGGCCACCAATATCAATGTTCTCAATCGCCATCGGTAATGTGCAATCATCACGAGCAATCGTTGCTTCGAATGGGTATAAATTCACCACAACTAAGTCGATAGGGGAAATATCATGTTCTGCCATAATCGCTTCATCAGTACCGCGACGACCTAATAAACCACCATGAATTTTTGGATGTAGTGTTTTAATACGACCATCCATCATTTCAGGGAAGCCTGTATGTTGCGAGACTTCTTTTACAGGCAAACCTGCATCGGCAAGCAATTTGGCTGTGCCACCTGTTGATAACAGTTCAACACCAAGACGAGTCAGCTCTTGAGCAAGCTCTAGAACACCTGTTTTATCTGACACACTTAATAGTGCACGTTGGATTTTATTCATTATGTAATCTCTTAATTTAATTTAGCAATATGAGAAGTATTTTTAACGCCGCCTTGGCGAAAAAAACGAATCATAGGCCGTATGTTTTTAATTTTTTTCTCAGCGTACCGCGGTTGAGCCCTAAGATCTCAGCAGCACGGCTTTGGTTGCCCTTAGTATGTTCAAGTGTTGCTTTAAACAACGGTGCTTCAACTTCTGCTAACAACATGTCATAAAGGTTGGCAGTGGTGACACCATCTAATTGTTCAAAATAATCTTTTAAAGCCGCTTCAACACACTCACTTAAGGGAGCATGAGCGCTTTCTTTGGCAGCACCAAGATTGAAGCATGCAGTATCTGAATTATCTAATTTATCAATCATGCTGCAATCATATCCTGTTCTAACTGAGCAAAGAACTGCTGAGTGAAATCTAATTGTTGCTGTGGCAATTCAAGCGTATTCATATGCTGGCGGAATGGATTGCCATTACGCAGGCCTTTGCTATACCAAGCAATATGTTTACGAGCCATGCGCACACCGGTGTAGTCACCATAAAACTCATACAATGTATGCAAGTGCTCAATGAGTGTTTGGCGTACTTCAGCGACTTCTGGTGTTGCTAAATGTTCACCATGAATTAGGTAGTGATGAATCTGTTTAAAGATCCATGGATTACCTTGTGCGGCACGGCCAATCATCACTGCATCAGCTTGGGTGTAATCGAGCACCTGTTTTGCTTTTTCTGGGCTAGAGATATCACCATTGGCAATGACAGGAATAGAAATGGCCGATTTAATCTCAGCAATCGTATCGTATTCGGCTTCACCGCGATAAGCATCGGCACGCGTACGACCATGAACCGCTAAAGCTTGAATGCCTGATTGCTCAGCAATACGAGCAATGGCAACACCATTGCGGTTATCTATATCCCAACCGGTGCGAATTTTGAGTGTGACAGGAGCATCAACAGCATTCACTACTGATTCTAATATTTCGCCTACTAACTTTTCATTCTGTAATAAGGCTGAGCCCGCCATGACATTACAGACTTTCTTAGCAGGGCAACCCATATTAATATCAATGATATGAGCGCCTTGATTGACATTATGTTGAGCGGCTTCAGCCATCATCGCGGGATCTGTACCCGCTATTTGTATTGAGCGAGGTTCAGGTTCACCATCATGATTGGCACGTAATAATGATTTCTTACTTGCCCATAAAGATTTATTAGCAGTGATCATTTCAGACACCACCATACCTGCACCCAAACGACGACATAATTGTCTAAAAGGGCGATCTGTCACGCCAGCCATTGGCGCTAAGAACAGATTATTGGGTAGCGTGTATTGACCTATTTTCATATTCCGTCATTCTCGCGCAGGCGGGAATCCAACGATAGTGGATATCTGATATGTCCATAGATCCCCGCCTGCGCGAGGATGACAAAATAGGATGAATTGCTAATTTTCATGAATGTTTTTGACCAACAAGTCGTGTCCATTCATCCTTGAATACCGGGGCCTCCATATCAAACCATGTTTGATAACTTTGGCTTACAT